>Ga0209186_1000679_pt1 | contig 26439 bp, 24 predicted proteins | sample SidtaG_FD_187426 | JGI IMG/M metagenome (GOLD analysis project Ga0209186, IMG submission 187426) | Marine algal microbial communities from Sidmouth, United Kingdom - Sidmouth_Male2 metaG (SPAdes) (version 2) | ecosystem: Host-associated > Algae > Red algae > Unclassified | place: Sidmouth...
CCGTATGTCTATGACGATCCAGATGGGCAAGCTCCCAATCAGGCGTGGGCAACTGACTATACAGTCGTTCAGTCCGAGATCAGTTTAAGTGGTAGTCTTAGCTCGTTGGCAGGAAACGTTGGAAACAATAATAGGTACTTTCAAACTAGCACATACGGCTGGGTAGATGTACGACATTTCGGTACAGCTGCCGGGCTTACAGACGGTCTTCTACCTGGAGGCGTAGTGAAGGTATTGGGTGTGGCTGTAGAGGTACAGCAGACATTGAATGGCCAGCCTAGTGGATTCTCTCCTGAGGATCTTCCTAGCAATTCCGCCGGTGTAGCATTTTCACGATTTGCAAAAAAATACATGAAGAAAAAATCAGGAGCCTCGCTCTCTGATGCATTCGCGGCTTGGGCAGAATCTGAGGGGTCTGTCGACTCGTCAGATTATGAGTACGAAAATAGGTTTAATGCTTTACCAACTACTGAACAGCCCCCTGGCTCCGGCTCTACCTCAGCTGGTGACACAGAAAGATCAGAGAAGCAAAATTCAAGTGCATCAACAGCAACCAACAACGGTGCCGACGAAAAATGAATATTAAAATTAGATGGACTATTGCTCGTGATGTAGCAAGCGCTTTCTTTCTACTCGTTTCTATCGCGATGTTTATTCCCACCCCATCTTCGACTACTGATAGACAAGATGTGAACATTGTCTACATCTCTATTCAAATATTTTTTTTTGTATTATCGAGAGGGCTCTTACGGGGTAGTAATTATTGGTGTTTGACATTACTGGAACTTTTAGGTTTTGGTTCAATAACTTGGCTATTTTACAGCAGCGTAGCCATGTTGTGATCTAGTGTAGTGTGACCTGCAAAGTATTCAAATGAGTTTTTCCCTTGCTCGGTTTACTTTTTCAAGAATTACTTCGACTGATTTTGTCCAGACAAATGGTGTGGGCTCTTCATTATGCTTGGATATGAAGGCCATCAGTTTTTCTTCCAAATCCTTTACCGAACTGAATACGCCGCGTCGAATTGCCTTGTCAGTAATAAGACCGAAGAATCGTTCAACCAGATTTAACCACGATGAGCTTGTTGGTATGAAGTGCAGGGTCACCTTGTTTCTCTTCAGCCAATTTTTTACCCTCTGATGCTTGTGCGTAGAATAGTTATCTACAATTATGTGCAGATCCATGTCCTCAGGTGTCTGCTTTTTAACAGTTTTAAGAAACTCCAAAAACTCTTGGTGACGATGCTTTTGTTTGCATTCGCCAATGACCTCTCCAGTAAAAACGTTGAGTGCAGCAAATAACGTGCTGGTGCCGTTTCTTTTGTAATCGTGGGTCATCGTGCCAGCGCGTCCTTTCTTCATTGGTAATCCAGGTTGCGTACGATCAAGAGCTTGTATAGAGCTTTTTTCATCCACACAGAAGACAACCGCGTTATCGGGTGGATTCATATACAGACCAACGACGTCTGCGAGCTTCTCTTCAAAGTTCGGATCATTACTAACTTTGAACGACTTAACCAGATGTGGCTTGAGGCCATTGTCGCGCCATACTCGAGAGACAAATTTATGGTTGATTCCCAATTTAGCTGCCAGTGTTCGAGTACTCCAGTGCGTTTCACCCTCAGGTTTTTCCCGTGTGGTGATTTCTACTATTTGTTGACGCAGTTTGGCATAGTCAGCATTTTTACTCGGGTTCATAGTCAGACCACGAGGCCTATTCTTTTCAATACCCGATAAACCTTCTTCGCTGAATCGCTTCCTCCAGCGACCTATAGCATGAGCGCTAAGAGGTAAATGTTCTGCGATTTCGGTGTTAGTCAATCCTTCATCGGCAAGCAGCACGATAGACAGGCGTTCTTTAACTCGTACCGCTGTCTTTCCACTGCGACATCGTCGATGAAATTCTTTACGCTCTATATCAGTCAGCTCTATAAAGATTGAAGCAGGCAAGGTGTGTTCCTCATTAACGCCACTGTCCTACTATTATACTATATCCGAATGATTTGAATGTCACACTACACTAGCGACCAACATTAATTGACTCTTTTTCAGGTCGAGGCATGTCTACGGAAAACTACCGACAGTGGAGGATACTTGTTGGTTGAAGTGTCAGCGTGGGCACACACAAAATGGAAAACTTGACCATTCATGCCACGTTTTTTGTTCGTTTCCCTGCACTGTTTGTCGATACTTTCAGCCCTTTGGGTCTATGGTTCTGATTCAGTGTTGCAGGCCCCATTTTTCTCGGATTGTTTCGGATTGTAAGATCAGGGGCCACGGTCTACGTTTATCAAGCATTGTCAGATTTCTCGGTCTGACCTTGCTGATGGTAAATCAGAAACGATTGGACACTGTGCCCTTGACTACTTCCAGATGTCTGCAGAAATGCAGAATTTGCATAAATCTCAGGCGTGACACTCGCATTTTGGACTATTAACAAAAAAACTACCGACTGATGAGAGCGCAGAAAACCATCGGCTGCATTACCACATCTGCTTTGTCTTTAGCTTAGGTGGGTACTTTACAATTATTGGTTTTGATTAATCCTCATGTTGCATAGAATTCCGCCGGAAAGCGGCTTCACAACGTTCGTAAAAATACATTCATGCAGCAGAAACTAGCTCAACACAGCCACCGGTGTAGTTTTGAAACTAACTATTTCAAACTGATATAACGCTAAAGTATAGTACAGATAGTGTTGACTAGTTCTCATTTTGGCAATAATATTCGTTTCATAAATCGTAGTTCACTTTGAAGCCCTTTTGCGAGGTAAGTGGAATGAATATTCAAAAATCAATTCTGTCGGTAGTGGTTTTATTGATGGCATCTGTTGTAGTTTTTAGCACCAATTCAGACATTGAATACAAGTCTGGAGTCCAACCTGATTTTTCTTATTTTGGCAGTTTGCCAGCAGATTCAGACAACGGCATTCGTATGAAGGTCGCGGATAATACAGAATGCAACCCACGTGTCACAATCTGCGATGAGAAATGAGTTGCAATACGCCTAGTTGAGCGACTGAAGCGGCGTTTCATATGGCGGCTGTCTTTGAAAACTGGGAGTATATACTGCTGCTGTTTTTTGGAGGGGCTGTAGTAGCCGTACATGCCAATTCACTTTTCAGTCAAAGAGTAAGTGAAACGAGTGCCGATGGGCGTGCAGATCCACTAGCTTCTCTGTCTCTCCCAGTTATTCTCGGACAGAATGACTACCGGAGAGGTTTCGCAGTCTATCTGTTGGCAAACGAGTTGCTCTACACCATCTTGGCTAGCTCATCTACAATTCTGGGATTGACTCTGGAGGTTCTCGGTCAGCAGAATACTGTTGGAGCGCTGTCAGAGAACCTCAAGCCAAGTCTGCTATATCCAATAGTGGCATCCTCAGTTGTTGTGCTTATGTCGCAGGCAAAGCCAACCTCCGGTATCGAGAAAACATTCAGAAGAATGGCGCACTCTGTAGCTGGTGTACAACGTAATCTTGATGAGGTGAAAACACGGATTCACAAAATAGCGCTAAATACGTCGTTGGAAGACAAACTTGTTATTTCTGCAACTGAGAGGGCCCGAAACTTAGCTGAAGTCGCCCCAACTAGCTATATCACTGAATTTGAAAGAGCCAACTTTGCCGCTTCGTTAACACGTGTGCATTGCCTTTACTATTGGACTCTCGGATATAGAGGGCAAAGTATCTGGTTTTCGGAGCATTCAAGGCAAATCAAATCATTGTTCGATTCGTTGCATCTTGAGTACGGGAATCTGTGTAACGAAGCTTTTGCGATGGGGCAGGTCTCCATAAGCTCGGGGTCGACGTTCAATGCTGAAGCCGAGCGCTGGAAAGTCATTATCCGCGCTACTTATCAACTTGAGAATCGTTTGACAACAGTACTTTCGTTACTGCTGATCAATCAGCCTGACGCCGACTTCGACAATGAACCTGCGTTGCATGAGTTACGTGATGTTGTACTAAAAAAAAGAGCAGGAGATCACCCTGATGTATCTAGCTTAGTAGGGCAAAGCATGCTGTATGCATTGCCGTTTATGCTTGTACTTGCAACGTTGCACGGTGGCTCTACTCGTTTATGGAGAAGTCTGACGTCCCAGCGTCTTGACAACCTACCGGATTTTCCGCGAGTGGTTGATATATCTTTTTTTGATCGATTACTTTCATTGCCCGAGAAATTTTTTTCGCATCCAGAGAAGCTTGATTTTTTGTCAACGACGATAGGCGACGCCATGATAGGCACCGTGGATTACACGTTGATATTTATCATCTCAGTAGGGATAGCGATGTTTTATCGAAAGTCTCAAATGGAGCTGCAGCGCTGGAACGCTCATTCAGAATACGGAATACCCAACACGTATTCACCTGTTGTCAGATACCTATTTTTGGGTGGCCTGGGATATTTATTTTCAACAGCCGTATTTCTGGTTTGGAGGTTCCTTGTATTCAATATTATCGAGCCCTTGAGATCGGGCATTCCCATTCAGGTTGATGTCAGCATGCGCGGCTTTGGAGAGTATCTACCTGACTTTCTACTTGAGCCTATCACGGCCTTTGTCTGTGTCTGGTTTGTTTTGCAATTTGCAGATCGGGACTGTGCCAGAGACGGAAAATTCGCCAGTACGGCTTTGAGATACAGTCTAGTCTGCACAGTTCTGGTTGTAATGCAGAATATTGTCCGAAACGATTTCCCCAATGACACTGCTATCGCTACTTACATACTCAGACCACTCTGCGGGTACTTGGTGCTCTTCATAGCATTTGCACGCGTCTATAAGTGGTACACAGTGAAAGAGACAATCCCCTTAAGTAAGCGAAGTCTCATTGCCCGTTTGCTTTTGTCTGGCTTTCACAGAATAAGGAAAATAGTTCAATCACACAATGAGCAAAAAATGGACGCAAATATAGATAAGAGGAAAGACTATGCGTAGTCTCAAAATGTACCTTTATCGGATATCTTGCTTTTTATTGTTTTTACTGTTTGTATCGTCCTGTAAGGTTCAGGCAGCCGAAGATTGGTTACCGAGGGCCTACGACAAGACAATCGTGGTTGGTTTACGTGATGATTCGAGACCATTCTCCTATGCTTCTTCAGCCAAGAGTGGAGAAGATGTTCTAAAAGGCTATGGTGGTTATATGGTCGAAATATGCCGGCGTGTGCTGAGCACGATGGTTAATGATTTCGACGGTCCTTTTGCAGGATATAAAGTAATACCCAGACCAGTAAAAGCAACTGAGCGATTCAGTGATCTCAAAAGTGCTCGTATCGACATTCTGTGTGGTCCTAACAGCATAACGATGGAACGTCTGAAAGATTTCAATGTGTCGCTTCCACTATTTCTGTCTGGTATAACCTACGTCAGAGTAAAAGATCATATGTTGCCGCGGACCAAAAGCGATTGCAGAGCCATTATCGGTTTGCTGGCCAATACCACTGCACAGACTGATGGGCTTCGCGAGATTTCTGAGCGAGGATTACTTAGTATATACGATTCAGTCGTTGAGCAATTCCTGGCTTTGCCCGTTTCTGATGATTCGGGTATCTCATCAGTTGAGACTATTCAGCGTTTAGGTGTGAGAATTAAGAAGTACGTTGAAGGGGACATCGGATCAGGCCAATCTAGCGGAGACAACGCAGTAGAGAATCAGAGTTCCATCAAGGTTCCCTCTTGTACCGATGGATATAAAACAGGCCCAGGTCCCGTTGTGGTGTATGAAACTCACAAAGAGGGGATAGAGGATCTTTGCAATGGAGGAGTTCTTTTTTATGTCGGTGATATTGATATTTTGCGCTCACGAATCAATAGCAACCGAAACTGCGATGACAAGCAGGACTTGCACCACGAAACGCTAACCAGCGAGGCATACGCTGTCTACTTTTTTCGATCAGATAGAATCGGATACCGGGCAAGGCCTCAACAATCATTGTTGTTTACCGAATTCAACAATGAGCTCATGCAAAAGCTACAGCGTATAGAAGGCATACTTGATTATGAGTTTTCAAGAGAATTTCGGGATACGCCGCCATCTGAAGAGCTAAGTCGTTTTTTCGCAGCCTACCAGTTCATTAAAGATCAATAATGGGGTTAGCGCATGATAAAAACTTACAAACAGAATCGCGCCAAAATGCATTTTAGGCAGTTGGTTATAGCTCCCATCACATTACTGCTGTGTTACCAATCAACGCTCTACGCGGAAGAAATAACCGAAGCATCTGAAACTGTTGAGAACTGTTCTTACGATACTGAATTCAGTAAGGCGCTGGGTGTTATTGTCGGCTCTGAAATTTCACAAACGTATGCAGAAGTTCTAGACCCAAAGGTATTCATGCGGGCAATTCTCTCAACAACATACAAAAATATAGCCACTGAAATCGTAGACCAAGTTGAATCAAACGATTTTGAAACGAAAAATGACGCTGTTACAGAAAAAGACGCGTTCCCAACCCTTGCCTCTGCATATGAAACGCTAAAAAAATGGCCTTCAAAGACATCTATTGAATCCATCAGTACTGACTTTATACAGGCATACAGAAAGAAACATGTATCAGATGTACTTACAACAGAAAGTGGTCTTTTATACCGGATTTTGGATGCCGACGAAGATATGAAGGCTTCATGTGAAGAGTCAAAGATTATTAAATATGGTGCTGAGACTGAAGGCGATTCCCAAACCATTTGTTTTCAAAGGGAAAAAATTCAAAGAAAAACGGCTTGCGAAATAGAAAAAGGGGATCTGAAACAGATAGAATTTGCTAATGCGAAAGCCATAGTCGATCAATTCCCTCGAAAGTACTTCGGTTTGATTGAAGACAATATGATAGCTGGTTGGGCTGAGGCTCTCGACATTCTCAATCAAAAAGTTGATGAATCAGGTACTACACCCGCGTTGGAAGTCATTATTCCGGCCGAGTTGGCGTATCAGAACGATTACGTCAATGATTCTGTTCAACCTGGAGAGGCGCTCTGGATTCTTCTAACCGGAACCGATTAGATCGGTAGTTGGATTAAACAGGCTGGTCATATTCTGACAAGACAACACAGAAGATGGGATCTAAATCTGAAGTCCATGAAAGCCGAGATGTCTATCAGGTATTTACTAATTTAAGTTACTACGATTTGGTCGTTGCCCTCTGTAACGTTCTGGTAAAGCGTTCGTCCAGCTCTAGTGCAGATGATAGGCAGCAGTGTGCACTAATAGTGTCAACTTGCTGAAATTAAAGGTCGTAAAATTGTCGACTGTTCACCAAAGCGTTGCAACAATTGGCAACAATCGAGACACAATGCTGCAAAGGTGTGGATGCACAGTGCCCACATGGATACTCTTGCCGACACCCATCAGTCTTTCCAGTCTAGCGTCGCCCCATCATCGGTTGACGCTAGCCTGCCGTTGGTACTTGGCACGCCCAAGGGTTGTTCAACGAAATGCACGAAGCTTTGGCTCTCGTATTGCCTATCGTGAAAAAGAATTCGGTATCTGGCAAAGCTGGACCTGGGCTGAGGCCCACGATGAAATACGCTACCTGGCAGCGGGCTTTCTCAGTCTGGGAGTACGGGTAGGTGATGTTGTTGCGCTAGCCGGGCGCAATCGTCCCGCCTTTTACTGGTCGATGATAGCCGCGCAGTACATAGGCGCTATTCCGGTGCCTGTTTATCAAGACTCGGTAGCGGAGGAGATGGCGTTTGTCCTCGATAACTGTGGCGCTCGATTTGCGGTAGTCGGTGATCAGGAGCAGGTTGATAAGCTACTTGACGTCTCGGAGCAGATTCCAAGCCTTAGCCAGATCGTCTATATCGATCCCCGTGGTCTTCGACGATACGACCAGGCGCACGTGCATGCGTTTTCATCATTGCAGGAATTGGGCAAAGAGAAGCGCGCTCAATACTCTGCAGAAATCGACAAGAGAGTATCAATGGCTACAGGCGCTGATGTTGGAGTGATTCTTTACACATCGGGTACCACAGGCCGTCCCAAGGGTGTTGTCATGACACACGATAATCTGCTTGTCACGGCTCGCAATACCTGTCAGTTCGATAATCTAACCGAGCATGAAAACGTGCTGGCCTATTTGCCGATGGCCTGGGTAGGAGACTTTGTTTTTTCAGTGGCGCAAGGCTGCTGGGTGGGGTTTTGTGTTAACTGTCCCGAGAGCGCAGAGACGATGCAGAAAGATCTGCAGGAAATCGGTGCCACCTATTTTTTCGCGCCCCCGCGATTCTTTGAAGGTCTGCTCACAACCATAAAAATCCGCATGGAAGATGCATCAGCCATCAAGCGTAAGCTGTTTAACGCAGCAATTAAACACGCCAGGAAAACAGGTCCTGCACTACTGGAAGGTCGATCAGTGTCGATGATGGACAAGCTAAAGTACAAAGCGGGTCACATGCTGATATACGGTCCGTTGCTGAACGCCACCGGTCTGACCAAAGTACGCGTTGGATATACTGCAGGAGAGGCTATAGGGCCAGAGCTGTTCGAGTTCTACCGTTCTCTGGGTATTAACCTGAAGCAGTTATACGGGCAAACCGAAGCTTGTATTTTTGTCACCCAGCAACCAGATGGACAGGTTTATGCAGACACCGTTGGCGTTCCCAGCCCGGGTGTAGAGGTGCGCATTGAAGACAGTGGTGAGGTGTTCTATCGATCGCAGGGTACGTTCAAGGAATATTTCAAGAATCCGGAGGCGACGGCTGAAACCAAAAACAGTGACGGATGGGTTGCTACAGGCGATGCAGGGTATTTCGACAAGAGTAATGGACATCTGAGAATCATTGACAGAGCTAAAGATGTTGGCAAGCTGGCTTCCGGCAACATGTTTGCGCCGAAGTTTGTTGAAAACAAACTCAAGTTTTATCCGGAAATTCTGGAAGCTGTTGTCTTTGGACGCGACAGAGGATTTTGCACCGCCCTAATCAATATAGATCTGAATGCGGTGGGCAACTGGATAGCCATTGTTTTATCGCTGGGTATGATGATTTTGTTTGCCATCATTGTCGAAAAGCCTATCCTGAAACATCTGATTAACCAGGAACCCATTATCTTGTTTATGGCAACCATCGGACTGGCCTATTTCATGGAAGGCTTAGGTGAACTGATGTGGGGATCGGAAATAAAGCGCCTTGATATCGGTATTCCACAGGGTGGTAATGCCTTTATAGAGTCATTGACTGCAGGGCTGGGTGGTGAGAATTTCTATGGATTCTATATAGACACACTTGATATCTATGCTGCCGCTATTTCTATTCTTCTTGTCATATCACTGATCATTTTTTCTCAATATACGAAAAAAATCCGGGCATTGCGCGCGGTAGCTGACGATCACCAGGCGGCACTGTGAGTAGGTATTTCGCTTCGCTCCATCTGGATCATCGTCTAGGCAATAGCAGGATTCGTTGCATTGGTTGCTGGTGCCATGTGGGGCGCGAAGTCAGGTGTTCAGTTTTCGCTTGGAAAAGCGCTCTACAACCGAGGACTGTATGCTGAGATGCTTGCCGTAGAAGCGGCGAAAACTGCACAAGCCATACACGACACTAAAGAGCTTACGCTTGCGCAAATGCGCGATGGTATGGAAGCTCTGCAAATCACGGACGAGCTTATGAGTGATCTGGGGATGGCAAGCTTTGGTCCTGCATTTAACGTTAGCTGTGAGAACCACGGTGGGCCAGGGCTTGTCTCTGTCCAACAGTGGGACGGGCCCTAAAGGCTGGAGACAAAATAAAATCGCATTTCTGTCCCCAGCCCCAAGTATGTCTCAACGACTCGCCCGGTCTCGTTATTCGAGGCTGGGCTGATCCTGATTTTTTTTGATAATCAAAACTGATGCCTGATCAAGCAACACTGACACCGACTGATTCCAGCGTGACGACTGGTTCGGCAAAGGTCGATCCTTCGCTGGAAGTCAGCAACATTGAGGTCATCTACAACCATGTGATTCTGGTACTAAAAGGCGTCAGCCTTTCGGTTCCCAGAGGAAGCATAACGGCCTTGCTGGGTGGCAATGGTGCAGGCAAGACGACCACCCTCAAGGCAATCTCTTGTTTGTTGCAGTCAGAGCGCGGGGAGGTGACCAAGGGCCACATCAGTTATCGCGGAGAACGAATAGGCGGCGAGATGCCTGCTGAACTGGTCAAGAAAGGCATCATTCAAGTGATGGAAGGGCGGCATTGTTTCGAACACCTCACTATTGAGGATAATCTGATCACGGGTGCCTATACTCGGGACGCGGGAAGAATGGAAATTTCAACGGATCTGGACATGGTTTACGAGTACTTTCCCCGACTGCGAGAGCGGCGCAAGTCTCAGGCCGGTTATACATCAGGTGGCGAGCAACAAATGTGTGCCATAGGACGTGCTTTGATGTCACGACCGGATACTGTGTTACTGGACGAACCCTCAATGGGTTTGTCACCTCAACTGGTCGAGGAAATCTTTGGAATCGTCAAGGATCTGAATGAGAAGGAAGGTGTCTCATTCCTGTTGGCTGAGCAGAACACCAATGTAGCTCTGCGTTTTACGCACTATGGTTACATTCTGGAATCAGGGCGGGTTGTCATGGACGGAGAAGCATCAGAGCTGCGGTCAAATCCTGATGTGAAAGAGTTCTACCTCGGCGTCTCTGACAGCGGTCGCGAATCGTATCGTGATGTGCGAAGCTACCGACGTCGTAAACGTTGGCTTAGCTGATCCTGTAAAACCAAAGGACTTATAACTTTATGCTTATTGAAAGTGGTACACCTGCCATTGTGACTGGCGCAGCGTCTGGCCTGGGTGAAACTGTTGCCTCTGCACTAGCAGCTGCGGGTTCCAAGGTGACTGTGTTTGATCTTGATGAAGACAAGGGCGCAGCCGTTGCCCGGAGGCTTGGAGGAATATTCTGCAAAGTGGATGTTGCAAACCCTGAGTCTGTGCGTGATGGTCAACTTGCAGCGTCTGAAGCACACGGTGTAGCGCGGCTTGTCGTTAATTGTGCAGGGATCGCACCTGCCGCAAAAACAGTATCCCGCGCAGAGGCACATGACGCTGCGTTGTTTCAAAAGACAGTGGCTGTGAATCTGTTCGGTACGTTTAATGTGTCTTCACAGGCCGCTGCGGGCATGGCTGCGCTAGATCCAGTCAATGAGGACGGGGAGCGCGGTGTTATCATCACGACAGCTTCTGTTGCCGCCATTGATGGTCAGATAGGCCAGATTGCCTATGCCGCATCCAAAGGGGGTGTTGCTGCAATGACGCTGCCAATGGCGCGCGATCTTGCAGACAAGGGCATTCGCGTTGTAAGCATCGCACCGGGCATTTTTGCCACACCGATGGTCAGCGCTTTTCCACAAAACGTTCAGGATTCGCTTGCTGCCGGAATACCCTTTCCCAGGCGCCTTGGAAAAACAAGTGAATTTGCCGAACTGGTGCTGCACATCGTACAAAATGGATACATCAATGGTGAGCTCATAAGGCTTGATGGCGCTGTTCGCATGGCACCCAGATAGGCCATTTTCAAAATGCATCAACCTGATTGTTTTGGATATGTGATTAACCTTTGGATGTTTGAGCGTCACATAACTCACTGGAAATACAGATGACAACAGACGTTGTTCTTACAGAATCAGATGAAGTATCAGCATGTCGAGGGGCATCACTCGATAGACTTTCCCTGCAAAACTGGCAAGGGTAAACGAGGTTTTGCGCGGGTCTTCAGATTCTGTTTACGATAAGTCCGTCTCAGCATCCCTACGATGTGAAGGGTGTATTATTTGATGAATCGAAACATGATCTAACGAGTAAACAGCAATGAACTTTGAACTGACTGAAGAACAGCGCGCCATTCAGGACATGGCACTCGCCTTTGGCGAAGCTGAAATCGCACCACATGCAGCACGTTGGGATCAGGAGGGCACCATACCCAAAGAGCTTTTGCGTCAGGTTGGCGAGCTGGGATTTGCCGGCATCTATGTGTCAGAGGAATTTGGCGGCTCTGCGCTATCCAGACTGGATGCGGCTCTGATTTTCGAGGCCTTGTCGAAGGCGTGCCCTTCCGTAGCGGCGTTTGTTTCGATACATAATATGTGTGCCTGGATGATTGATGTTTACGGAACGGATGAGATGCGCAAGCGTTTGCTGCCTTCAATGTGTACCTACGAGAAAGTCGCCTCCTACTGCCTGACCGAACCCGGATCAGGTTCAGACGCTGCTGCGCTTCGTACACGAGCAACGAAGGCCGGTGATGCCTGGTTATTAAATGGTACCAAGGCGTTCATATCAGGTGGCGGTTACTCCGATCTGTATATAACGATGTGTCGCACAGGCGGTGATGGTCCTTCCGGTATATCTGCGCTGGTCGTTGAGGAAGGTACCAAGGGCCTGAGTTTCGGCGCACCTGAAAGAAAGATGGGTTGGCGCTCACAGCCCACTGCACAAGTTCAGTTTGATGACTGTCAGGTTTCCGCAAATAATTTACTGGGCAAGGAAGGTGATGGTTTTCGCTACGCCATGTCAGGGCTTGACGGTGGACGACTCAACATATCAGCCTGCTCTTTAGGGGCTGCACAACATGCGCTGGACAAGAGTATGCTCTATACAACTGAGCGTAAAGCCTTCGGTGCGCCGATAAACAAGTTACAGGCATTGCAATTCAAAATGGCCGACATGGAGATCAATCTGCAGGCCTCCCGCAGCCTTCTTTATAAAGCAGCCTGGAAGCTTGACAAGCAGGCACCTGATGCTACGAAATTTTGTGCAATGGCCAAACGCTTCGTAACCGACCACTGCTTTGATGTGGCAAATGATGCTCTGCAGTTGCATGGCGGCTATGGCTATCTTGAAGACTATGGTATTGAAAAAATTGTGCGTGACATCAGAGTGCATCAAATACTGGAAGGCACCAACGAAATCATGAGGATGGTCACTGCCCGTGCATTAATGTCAGAGCACGCTGTCTGATGGGTTCACCAGTTGATCAGGAAGGCATGGAAACATCATCCGCTGATGTGTCAGTCAGGGTCGAAGGTAGAGTGGGGCGACTGACACTATGCCGTGCACATGCGTTGAACGCCTTGTCACACAAGATGGCTCTGGCCTTTGAAGCGGCTCTGCTGAAGTGGCAAACAGATGATGCAGTTTCCCTGGTATTGATTGATGCTGTTGGCGAAAAGGCCTTTTGTGCCGGTGGTGATATTACGGTGCTCTACAATCAGGGCCTTGCCGGTGACATTGAGAGCGGCCGCCAGTTCTGGCGTGACGAGTACAGGCTCAACGCACTCATTGATGCTTATTCAAAACCCTATGTTGCGGTTATGGATGGCATTACGATGGGCGGCGGTATTGGAATATCAGCGCACGGCTCACACCGAATCGTTACCGAGCGTAGCAAGCTTGCGTTGCCTGAATGTTCTATCGGGCTGGTGCCTGACGTCGGTTCCACGCATCTGTTGGCACAAGCGCCCGGATACCTGGGTGAGTATCTGGCATTGACCGGTGAACGCATTGATGCCAGTGATGCCTTGTTTGCAGGTTTTGCAGATTACTACGTGCCAGCGGAACGCCTGCAAACGCTAAAGAGTGCATTGGTTGAATCCGGAGACATCAATATCATTAACACTTTTCACGAATCAACGCTGACAAGCTCGGCACTTGAGATGCGTGCGCACCTGATCAATGATGTATTTTCGGCTGATACACTGTCCGCCGTGTTGGAAAACCTCAGCCATCTCGAAAAAGAGTGGGCAGTGTCCGCGTGCAAGAAAATTGGATACTCTTCGCCCTTATCGCTAACACTCGCCTTCGACCTGGTTAGAGCGGCACGCACCACACCGGGTATCGAGCAGGCACTCACCCGAGAATACCGATTCGTCTCACGTGCCATGGCGTCTGCTGATATCCTTGAAGGTATCCGTGCAGCGCTGATTGACAGAGATCGCAAGCCGAGCTGGAAACATGCATCGATTGGTGAAGTTCCACAAGCATTGATTGATCAGCTAAAACAAAAGGTTCCCGGGGACAGCCCGGTTTTCAAGTCATCGAAGGGATAGCACATGAAAATAGGGTTCATAGGATTAGGCAATATGGGCGCCCCGATGGCGGCGAATCTGGCAAGCGCTGGCTACGATGTAAATGGCTATGACACCGCGGATATCAGTGTTGCAGGTGTGACGATTGTTGCCGACGTGTCCAGGGCCGTCACTGACATGGATGCTGTCATCACCATGCTGCCAGATGGGCGTGTGCTTGATGCCGTTTACGCGCAAATAGTACCGTTGGGTAAGCCTGGAGCCTTGTTTCTTGACTGCTCAACCGTTGACATGGTCAGCGCCAAAGCAGCGCACAGTAAAGCTTCCGATGCTGGTTTGTTGTCTGTAGACGCCCCGGTATCAGGTGGTATCGGCGGTGCAACCGCAGGCACGTTAACGTTCATGGCAGGAGGCGCAGCAGAGGCATTTGAGAAGGTTAAACCGCTGTTGGATGTCATGGGCAAACGCATTGTGCATTGTGGTGAAGGCGGTGCCGGTCAGGCGGCCAAGATTTGCAACAATATGCTGCTGGGTATATCGATGATTGGCACTTGTGAGGCGTTTGCTCTTGGCGAAAAGCTGGGGCTGGATGCTGAGCGCCTCTTTGAAGTCATATCAACTTCTTCGGGTTCCTGCTGGTCCGTCAACACCTACTGTCCAGTACCGGGTGTCGGCCCTGAAAGCCCAGCCGATAATGGATATACGCCAGGGTTTGCAGCCGAACTCATGTTAAAGGATCTGCGCCTGAGCCAAAGCGCCGCCGAGCAGGCTGACGCCAGCACACCAATGGGTATGAACGCCACCAGATTGTACGAGCAGTTTGTTGAACGCGAAGGCCTGGGCAAGGACTTCTCGGCCATGTTGCCGGCAATCGCCACAAGCACAAGAGAGCTCTCAGATGACTGAACAATCTTTAGACAAATGTGTGCAGGTACAACGTGAAGATCGAGTTGTTATCCTCACAATCGATCGACCTAAAGCGCTTAATGCGCTTAATGCACAAGTGCTGCACGAGCTAGGCGACGCTATGGTCCCGCTCGATAAGGACGCTAGCGTTGGCTGTTTCATACTGACAGGTTCCACCAAGGCATTTGCTGCTGGAGCAGACATCGCCGAGATGCAAAACAGAACCTACCCCGATGCATTTATCACCGATATGCTGGCTGGTTGGGAAACTATTGCACAACTGCGAACTCCCAAAATAGCCGCAGTATCCGGCTATGCCCTGGGCGGTGGCTGTGAATTAGCCATGATGTGCGACACCATCTACTGCAGCCAATCAGCCCGCTTCGGCCAGCCAGAGATCAAACTGGGCGTTATTCCCGGCATGGGCGGATCACAACGCTTGACCCGACTGGTAGGCAAGAGCAAAGCCATGGACATGATACTCACCGGCCGCATGATGGATGCAGATGAAGCCAAAGAGGCTGGGATTGTTGCTCGCATCTATCCTGACGCAGAATTACTGGATGCTGCCAAAAAAGCAGCTATCCAGATTGCGTCTTACTCAAAAACCACTGCCATGGTGGCACGCGAAGCTGTGGATAGAGCACTGGAGACGTCGCTAAGCGAAGGATTGTTATTTGAGCGTCGGACTTTTCATTCCTTGTTTGGTACCGATGACCAGAAAGAAGGAATGAGCGCTTTCATTGAAAAGAGAGAGGCGGAATTCAAGCGGTAATCAACCTTAGGGTTCTTGAAAAAATAAACTATGCCTTTCGGTTGTTCCTGCATTTATCCGGCAAGGCATGACTTAAACTACAATAGCGTACCCATACGAATCAATCCCTGATTGAAGCTGCTTGTATCACCTTCGATAAGGGCTGCTAACTCACTGTCAAATTGATTCATTGCGCGTGTTACCGGTTGCTCAAGATCGCGTCCTTTTTTTGTCAGAACAACCCGATTGATTCGTCGATCTGAGGGATCGTCACGCCGTTCAACGTACAGCTTAGCTTCGGCTCTATCAATAAGACCTGTCATAGTGGCGCTGTCGAGCCCGAGCAGGTTGCCCAGTTGTGCACTGCTTTGTGCATCTTTTTCCCACAACGCCGCTAGTAGAATGAATTGTGCTGGTGGCAGCTCAAATTCGCTAAGCGCTTTACGCGTGCCTTTGTATACCGCGCGATAGGCTTTGCCGATGAGGATGCTGGTTGATGTCGTTGGGGTTATTTTGCTGGTGTTTTTTTTCAATGATTCAAGGCGCTGGAACTCAATGGTTGGCTCATCCTAACCTGTCTATTGCTAAATAGGCCGAAAATATAATACTTGTACACAAGATACTTTGTTGCAAGTATTTGGCAAGTCATATATAAATGCAGAAGTTTATCTATCCACAGCTCTTACCTATAGAAATTTCGACATAAGCGACCCAGGAGGCAGACACCATGTTCAACCACAGTATGAATTTCGGTCTCAGCGAAGAGCTGACCGCGCTGCGCGAAACCGTTCACCGCTTTGCGCAGGAAGAAATAGCGCCGCGCGCGGCAGAGCTTGATGCAAGCAATGAGTTTCCGATGGATCTGTGGGAAAAATTCGGCGATCTGGGCTTGAATGCCATCACTGTGCCAGAAGCCGATGGTGGCGTGGGTATGGGTTACCTGGCTCATGTGATTGCTATTGAAGAGATAAGTCGTGCATCTGGCTCGGTAGCCTTGTCTTATGGCGCTCACTCCAATTTGTGTATCAACCAGATTGCACGCTGGGGAAACAGTGAACAAAAAGAGCGTGTGCTACCAGATCTGATTGCGGGTCGGCATGTCGGGGCATTGGCCATGTCAGAACCCGGGGCTGGCTCTGATGTTGTGTCGATGCGTCTTCAGGCCAACAAGCAGGGTGATCAGTACGTACTCAATGGCAACAAGATGTGGATCACCAACGGCCCTGATGCTACAACGCTAGTCGTTTATGCCAAGACTGACCCTGATGCCGGATCCAAGGGTATTACCGCCTTTCTAATTGATAAGTCCATGCCCGGATTTTCAACCGCGCAAAAGCTGGACAAACTTGGCATGCGTGGATCCAACACGTGTGAGCTGGTGTTTGAGAACTGCAAGGTGCCAGCGGACAATGTGCTGGGCAAGGAAGGAGAGGGTGCGCGTATCCTGATGTCAGGCCTGGACTACGAGCGCGTGGTGTTGGCCGGTGGTTGCATCGGGCTGATGGCCGCGGTGCTTGATGTGGTTGTACCTTATGTTCACGATCGCAAGCAGTTTGACCAGCCCATTGGCACCTTTCAGTTGATGCAAGGGAAAATTGCCGACATGTATACCACCATGAACGCAAGCCGTGCCTATGTGTATGCCGTGGCATCTGCCTGTGATAGAGGCGAGACTGCACGCAAGGACGCTGCAGGCTGCATCCTGTATGCCGCAGAGAAAGCCACACAAGTGGCACTGGAAGGTATTCAGGCGCTGGGTGGTAACGGGTACATTAACGATTATCCGACAGGTCGATTGCTGCGTGATGCCAAACTCTACGAAATCGGCGCAGGCACCAGTGAGATCCGTCGCATGCTGATTGGTCGCGAATTGTTTAACGAAAGCGCATGAGGCCACTATGGGGATCTTGAAGTCAGACGTTTCGCCCAATAGCGCCACCTTCAAGGCGAACGCTGCCGAGATGCAGCTGCAGACGACACCCGTTCGCGAGGCAATCATCAGAGCAGCTCTGGGTGGCGGTGAGCGATCTTGCGAACGTCATCTATCCCGTGGCAAGCTACTGCCGCGTGATCGTGTACAGACATTGCTGGATCCGGGTTCATCGTTCCTGGAAATCGGCACCACTGCAGCGCATGGCATGTATGAGGACCGAGCGCCCGGTGCGGGGTTGATTGCGGGTGTTGGCAAAGTGTCTGGTCGTGATTGCATGGTGCTTTGCAATGATACGACCGTCATGGGTGGCACCTATTTTCCGATGACTGTAAAAAAACATCTTCGTGCCCAGGAGATCGCTCTTCAGAACCGGCTGCCATGCATCTATCTGGTGGATTCGGGAGGCGCCAATTTGCCTAATCAGGATGAGGTCTTTGCTGATCGCGAACACTTCGGACGCATTTTCTACAACCAGGCCAATATGTCCAGTGATGGGATCTCGCAGATAGCTGTGGTCATGGGGTCCTGTACAGCGGGTGGAGCTTATATTCCTGCCATGTCGGATGAATCGATCATCGTGCGTGAGCAGGGCACGATTTTTCTTGGAGGTCCGCCGCTGGTGAAGGCCGCAACCGGCGAGGTAGTTACGGCCGAAGATCTGGGTGGCGGTGATGTGCATACGCGCTTGTCAGGTGTTGCTGACTATCTGGCTGAGAACGATGATCATGCACTCGCTTTGGCAAGGGATGTGATATCGCATCTGAACACACAGTACACACCCACTATCGAGCGTCGTACGCCGGAGCCACCCTTGTATGATCCTGCGGAGATCGTCGGGATAGTGCCAGCCGACAAACCCCAGCCCTTTGATGTCAGAGAGATCATTGCGCGGGTGGTTGATGGTTCGCGATTTTCTGAATTCAAATCTCGTTATGGTGTAACGCTTGTTTGCGGGTTTGCGCATATTGATGGTTATCCGGTAGGCATCGTTGCCAATAACGGCATCTTGTTTTCGGAGAGCGCGTTAAAGGGCGCACATTTTGTTCAGCTATGCTCACAGCGCAAGATACCTTTGGTGTTCCTGCAGAACATCACGGGGTTTATGGTGGGTTCAAAGTATGAGGCCGAAGGTATCGCCAAGCACGGTGCCAAGCTTGTCACGGCCGTTGCCACCACCCAGGTACCCAAAATCACGATGGTTATTGGTGGCAGCTATGGTGCTGGCAACTACGGCATGTGTGGACGCGCCTATTCGCCTCGTTTTATGTGGACATGGCCCAACAGTCGCATCGCAGTCATGGGGGGAGAGCAGGCGGCAAGTGTCCTGGCAACTGTCAAGCGAGATAATTTCGAGAAGAAGGGCGAGTCGTGGTCTGAGAGTGACGAGCAGGCCTTCAAACAACCCATCATCGATCAGTTCGAACGGCAGGGACATCCGCTGTATGCCTCTGCGCGGCTCTGGGACGACGGCGTTATTGATCCCACCAAATCACGAGAGGTACTGGCCAGCAGTCTTGCCACCACGTTGAATGCACCCATCGCGGACACCCGCTCCGGCGTGTTCAGAATGTAGGAGTTGGCGACACCATTAAATCCTGAGGGGATTGATATGTTTACTAAAATAGTCATTGCCAATCGTGGTGAAATTGCCTGTCGTATCATTGATACAGCTGCACGTCTGGGAGTTGCCACGGTTGCCGTGTATTCCGATGCCGACGCCCACTCATTGCATGTAAAGCGTGCTAATGAAGCCGTGCATATCGGTGCATCGGCAGTAACGCAAAGTTATCTGGTGGGTGAGCGCATCATTGCTGCAGCCAGAAAAACCGGTGCGCAAGCCATACACCCCGGTTACGGGTTTTTATCAGAAAACCCGGATTTTGTGGAGGCTGTTGAAGCCGCAGGCCTGGTGTTCATTGGCCCTACCGCATCGGCGATTCGAGCCATGGGCCTGAAGGATGCGGCCAAGACATTAATGAGTGAAGCTGGCGTGCCCGTGGTTCCGGGTTATCACGGACAGAATCAGGATGCCGCGTTTCTTCAGCAGCAGGCTGATGACATGGGTTACCCGGTGCTGATCAAGGCACGAGCGGGTGGCGGTGGTAAGGGGATGCGGTTGGTGCATGGTAGCGATGAGTTTCGCAGTGCGCTGGACAGTGCTTCGCGCGAAGGGGCGAATGCCTTCGGCGACCCTGCAGTACTGATTGAAAAATACATCACCACGCCTCGTCATATCGAAGTACAGGTGTTCGGCGATACGCAGGGCAATGTGGTGCATCTGTATGAGCGGGATTGTTCGTTGCAGCGGCGTCATCAGAAAGTGATAGAAGAGGCGCCTGCGCCTGGTATGACACCGGACGTGCGCAAGGCTATGACCGATGCGGCAGTGACTGCTGCAAAAGCGATTAACTACCAGGGCGCCGGAACCATTGAGTTCATCGTTGATGGTTCCAGGGGACTGCGTGCAGATGGTTTCTGGTTTATGGAAATGAACACCAGATTGCAAGTCGAGCATCCGGTAACCGAGGCAATCACAGGCTTTGATCTGGTTGAATGGCAGCTTAGAGTAGCTGCCGGCGATCCACTACCGGCAGTGCAATCCGATATCTTTATGTCTGGACACGCCTTCGAGGCGCGACTCTACGCGGAAGATCCCGACAACAGCTTTTTGCCAGCCACTGGAACTATCGAACACCTGGCATTCGGTACCGCGCGCATCGATTCCGGGGTGACTGTCGGCGATGAAATATCGCCGTTCTACGATCCCATGATCGCCAAACTGACTACCCATGGCAGCACACGCACACATGCGCTAGTAGCATTGCAGCGCGCTTTAACACAAACTCATGTGGCTGGTTTAACCACTAACGCAGGGTTCTTGCATGCACTGGCCAGTCATCAGGAATTTTGCAGAGGCACTATGGATACAGGCTTGATCGAACGCGATATCGATCAGTTGCTGAAGTCGGATCCCTTTCCGGCACTGCCTATGGCGGTTGCGGCGATGGCCTTGTGCAAACCTGCAGCAGATCAGGAAACACCGGGCTGGCGTCTGTGGGGAAAGTCCTCTGAACGCGTATTGTTAAAGCATGATGATGAAACTATCACACTGCGTGTTGAGCATCGCAGTGCTCATCAGTGCGATGTCATACTGCCTGACGAGACGCTTGAGTTTGACCACCTTGTCTTTGAAGATGAAGCGGTCGAGCTCATTTGGCAAGGTCATCTTATCAGACTGCCTTGCGTGGTCTATCCAACTGGCGAGGGGCGTTGTGTCAGCATACTAAACGCAGGCTACACCCATCGATACTTCTGCCCCGACCCATTGTTGCAGACTGATCAATCCACTAGCCAGGCCGATGATGTGCGAGCACCCATGACCGGCGCCGTGTGCGCTGTACTGGTAGGTGAAGGCGATGAGGTTGCAAGCGGACAGGAATTGTTGATTCTTGAGGCGATGAAGATGGAGCACACACTGTGCTCGCCTCGAGATGGCAAGATCAAAGCCATTGATTGCGCTGTAGGCACACAGGTCTCGGATGGTGCAATACTATTGCACCTGGAACCTGGTACCTAGCTTTAGCTTCGACTTACGCTGCAATTCTCATATTCATGGTACATGTAGCATCGATGTCGGTGTTCACCGGCGTTACACCAACTTTCATTGACAACTCATTCATGCTCATGTTGTACGTCGTAAGCAGTGTTTTCCTGTCTTTGGGTTCAGAAAAATAGGCGATTCTGTATAACTCGAAGAATTGCTCTTCGGTATATGACCATCGCTTGGCACGATTATTAGCGACGATGGGCTTGCACGGAGGAAATGTTGGTGTCATCGGCATGGTATTACTCACTCTGTTGAGTTAGTCAGTGCTAATTTGATCTGGTAAGAACCATTCTCCCGAATGCTGATCAATCATGTAGTGCTTGCGTCACATTTGTGCATGGAGCGATGAGTTCTGTGTTCCATTATGAACAGTTTCTGTCGTTGGCTATTCGCAATAATCCCTGGTTTCGGCGGAATTAGTACCACAATTTCCAGGGCTGTGACGGGATACGCTCTGCAGCACAATCAATCCGATACGTGCTCTTCGCCAAAGCCCGCCTTCAGCGGTTTGCTAGCTACCTGAAGAGCCGCGGGCGGCCCCGGCCAGGGATGGTCGATAGATACTGCACAAGGAGGAGGCGGGTAGGGCAGCGGGTGTGCAGTGGCGATTGATCAGGTGCTGTATGTGTGACGGAGTGGGCTGCCGAGTCACCGCCGGTGCGTAAATATGTAAACCATGGACCGATTAACATGGGTTCTATGGCTGGTTACGCAAGGCTTATCGGCTCTGAGTTTGTTCGTAATCGAATTCTGTTGTTCGCTCTTGCTTTTTTCGCATTATGAGGCGAGCGGTAAACTGTGTATAGGCAAGCTCAATGGAAACCCGGATTTTACCGCTAGATTCATAGTCAGATACAGATGAGATATGCTAAAGCTTCTGAGGATGCATAGTAAGCGGGACAATGATTGATTTATACACATGGACAACGCCCAATGGTCGTAAGGTCTCGATTCTGCTTGAGGAGCTTGGCATCGACTACAACGTTCATCCTATTGATATCTCTAAAGACGAACAATTCGCACCGAGTTTTCTTGCCATAGCACCTAACAATCGAATACCTGCCATTGTAGACAACGAGGCAAATATATCGATGATGGAATCGGGTGCGATCATGCAGTACCTGGCTGAAAAGCACGGGAAATTCCTGGCAACCGACGTCAAAACACGTTGGGCCACCATAGAATGGCTTAACTGGCAAATGGGTGGTCTTGGCCCAATGGCTGGTCAAACCCACCACTTTGTCAAATACAACCCAGGTAAATCACAATACGCCGAAGATCGATATCAGAACGAAACGCGGCGACTCTATGGCGTTCTTGAAAAAAGACTGCAAAAAAACAACTTCATTGCAGGTGAATATTCGATTGCAGACATGGCTTGCTGGCCCTGGATATCACGTTTTGAATGGCAAGGTATCGACTTGACCGAATTTAAAAATCTGACCCGCTGGTACACAACTATTGCTGAGCGTCCTGCGGTACAAAAGGGTTATCAAGTGCCAAAATACGTAACCGATGTGCCGATGCCTTAAGATATCAGTAATGCAGAGCCCGTTGCACTGCCTGCCGGCAACGCTTGCGCTAAGTTTACGAACGAATTGCTCGTGGCCGTCAGTTTCGATTTATGGTCTCTTGTTGAGGGGCAGGCTGAAGACCTCTGCTTTTTTTCTACTAGCGGTAAACGAAAATGGTGTTGTGTAATATTCTGTAGGCATAATGCATGTCGTAGGGTCTGTATACTTAAGTTCATTAGAGATTAACTGGTCTTTGAAAGGGGTTTTCATGTCGATTATTCAATTAAAAGCTGAGGCGATCGGCTTCAAAGCATCATCCAGATTTCTGTCAGTGCTGTTGTTGGTGGCAGCCGCTGTCGTACCGGCCTCTGCCACAGCGCAGGATACCGAAGAGCCCAGTGCCATTACGGCTTGTTTGACTGCGTTCGGTGATCACCCCTTCGGGAGTAATCCTTCGTATCGCACGTTGCCCGTCAAGGTCAAGGTGTTTGGTATCGGCAAAGATACGGTCGATGACATGGTCACGGACTCACCTGAGCTTGTTTATGTCCGCACAGGTGTGAACGTTGCTGGTGGAAGCGTTATTCATCTCAACAACCCGAATGGATGGTACTGCATGCGTTCTTCAGTGAACGTGATGGGAGGGATGACAATCAGTCTGGCTTGCGACGCCAAGTTTACAATGCTCGGTGGCGGTGCCACGGTAATGGGAAGTTCAGACGTTGGGAACACCGGCACCACTGTCATGGGTGGTACGACAATAAAGCGCAATTGCGGATAGGTTATCGCGTTGACTAGAGTGTTGGTTTATGGTTCGAGAGCGTTTGTGATACGCACGACTCTGGTTAATCATAAACGCATAGAGCGCATACTCTGCTGCTTTGTGCTAAGTCTATTGTTATGCGCTTGTGTTGGGGTTCCAATCGCTTCGGATACGGCCCAATCGACCGACAAGGGCCTGGCCTTGTTTGAGGCGACCACTGCTGCTCATGGCAAACGGGCCTTCGAGAAGATCAACGATATCAGTATTGCTTACGACAGTCACTGGTACAAGCTAATTCAGAAGATTCAACCCATACTAACGGATGGACAATATCGGCAAGGATCTGAGGAGCGTCTGATTTTGAAAACAGGCATAACGGCGCAACAACACAATGGTGAAGGAGGCACAAAGCTCGTATTCCGCCAACGCGATTACTCACTTAGCTCTGTAAACGGCAGTAGCCAGGTCTGGTATGACAACAAGCAAGTTCTGGACGATGAAGTCATAAGAGACTCCGCATCGTTAGTCGTTGATGCCTATCGTGTATTCCTTTTCGGGCCACTTCACTATCTAGCCGGGGAACATATCTTCCAGGACGCTGGATCAACCCGTATCGACGGTCAAGTGATCGACAAGTTACTGATCATTACCCGGCCGGGTTTGGGAGAATCGCCGGAGGACCGACATTTGCTTTTCATTGACCGGGAAAGCGGCCTTACTATCCGCATACGGTTTACGTTAGAGGGGCTCGTGTCGACTCGGGGTGCTGTGGTTGAGACTGATTTTTCTGACTTTGTGTCTCTGCACGGCGTGATGTGGCCTACAACGTTCTTCGAGCGTGTGACCAAGCCTATTCCGAATTTGCCTGCCCACCGATGGTCTTTGCTTGGTCTGGACATCAACAGGGGACTTACGGCACAGGATTTTGTTGATGGACAGTTTAGTGAGCGTGCCTCGGTTCCAGCGAAACGTTTATAACGCAGCACTACTAATTCTTCTGTTTCATTGAATTTTACGCAGTAACCTGAACAGTTTTCGTATGAGCGGTAACAAGCGACGTGCAAACGGGGATGACTCGCCCGCAAGAGCAATTGATCCTATATCAGTTGAGCCCTACGACTCCTGATTTTGACTACCGATGCTCTGTACACAATCCAATCAGAAAACGCATTGCTCTGACTCATGTACTTTGGATGCTGTCACGATCAAGTCGCGCAGCCAGACGTGCGCAGGATCAGCATTTAAACGTTCCGGCCAGAATTTTATGCAACACTAAGTCTTACTGTTCATGCCACCGTCAACCAAGCAGGAGCGTTCATGGGCGTGCAAGGAAATTTACAGGATCGAGCACCTGCTCGTGGGTTTGATGAAGATGAATTTCGTATGCGCACGGAAAAGGCGCAGGAGCAGATGGCACAACTGAACCTTGATGGTCTATTGCTGACGACAGAGCCAGAAGTACGATATTTTACCGGCTTTCAGACACTGTTCTGGCAAAGCCCAACCCGACCCTGGTTCGTATTCATACCAGGCAGTGGCAAGCCGGTTGCTGTGATCCCGGCAATCGGGGCTGAACTCATGCGTAAAGGCTGGCTTAACGATGTACGAACATGGAGTGCTCCTGCCCCCGATGATGATGGCATCAGCTTGCTGACCGACTTGTTGTTTCCACTGGCGGATCGTGGCGCTCGTCTTGGCATCATGAAAGGCCATGAGACGATGCTACGCATGCCACTGGGAGACTGGGAGAGGTTAATGAGCGCCTTACCAGGTCTGGATATTGTCGACGCGACAGCGCTTGTACAGGGCTTGCGTATGATCAAGTCGGCAGCGGAAATCGAGAAACTTGGGTATATCTGCGCTATCGGGTCTGCCGCTTTTGGACAGGCGCCAGGCTTCATTGTAGTGGGTGATCCACTGGAGGAGCTCTTTCGCGAGTTTCGTCGTACAGCGATCGGCCTGGGTGCTGACGACGCCCCTTATCTGGTTGGTGCAGCCGATCAAGGCGGTTACTCTGATGTGATTTCACCACCGTCGCGCCGAGCGCTGAGAGCTGGAGACGTGCTTATGATGGATACCGGTTGCACATGGGATGGGTATTTTTGCGACTTCGACCGCAACTGGGCTATTGAGCGTGCCGATGATCTGGCAATGCGCGCCTATGATGTACTGTGGCGCGCAACGCAGGCGGGTATAGAGGCGGCGCGAGCCGGTAATACAAGCCGTGACCTCTTTCTGGCCATGACAGCAGTATTGTCAGAAATGAGCGATGTAGGCGGAGATATTGGACGCCTTGGACATGGGTTGGGAATGCAACTTACCGAACAACCTTCGCATGCGGCGTTTGATGAAACCGAATTGAGGGAAAATATGGTGCTGACGATTGAGCCATCATTATCTTATGGAGATGGGCTAATGATGGTACATGAGGAAAACATTGTGGTGGGTACCGATGGTGCCACCTTGCTGACAACACGCGCAGCAGCTGAACTACCCGTCATCTGTAATTGATCCAGCCGGTTCTTGCTCACCAAGCTCATTTGCCGGAATTATTGACCATGCCAGAGTATCTGACACAACAGCAAGTTCGCGAATACAACAAGGCAGGATTCCTGACTCCGATTGATGTGATGTCGACTTATGCGGCCGCTCAGTATCGGGGGCGGTTTGAAGAGGCAGAAGCAACCTACCCTGATATTACTCTGATAAGAACAACACAGGGTTGGTAGTCAAACCCGTCGGAAACCGCTTTTTCAGATACGACAAATTGTCGAGTCGATACTAATTTGGCCTGGCGGCCGAGTGGTAATTTTACTCAGTGCACAGCTCGCAAATTGGGTATTTATTCCCATAATAAATCATGTCTTGCGATACCATTTTTGCTCATTAATTATTAAGGTCATCGATAGAAAATGTTTACGCACAAAAGCCGTAAGTATTTGCATATGAGTTCTCATAACAAATAC
>Ga0209186_1000680_pt1 | contig 26423 bp, 23 predicted proteins | sample SidtaG_FD_187426 | JGI IMG/M metagenome (GOLD analysis project Ga0209186, IMG submission 187426) | Marine algal microbial communities from Sidmouth, United Kingdom - Sidmouth_Male2 metaG (SPAdes) (version 2) | ecosystem: Host-associated > Algae > Red algae > Unclassified | place: Sidmouth...
GCCTTTCCGTTGCGATGAAAGACGAACTGTTGTCTCCTTATTATTATTTTTATTTTGGAGAGAAAGGTTTGTTGCTTCGTCGTGATGCATGGTCTCGCTATTCGTTATTATGGTCGAAGATGTAAGGCATTTTAAAAATGCCTTACATCTCTGACCATACCACTGCTATCGAGTCTATTTTGGATGGTCTGAACCTCTATCAAAGTTTTACGTTTTTATTTGTTGTTGGTTGTCCACCAATCGTGAAAGGTGGTTTTGGCAAATTTAGGGAGTTTTGTGTCGTTTGGAAATACTTGTTGAAAAGCTTTTTGGAAAAGAAAACCTCTGATATTGGAGGTCAATTTATCCGTGTTTTTTCGATCTAATAGCGCATTTTTTATTTGGGTTTTTAGATATTGTTCTATTTTGCTTTGTGTGTTTTGGTCTAAGACTTGTTTCCTTGTTTTGAGTAACATTTTTTCGACTTCAATATTGTATAAATTGTACAAATCGTCTTGTTCTGTGAGGTGAAAAAAGGGTAGGGACATGTATCGCTCATCGTCGTATAGGACGGGCGTAAGAATCGCTCCTGCAACGCCCGCAAATTGGGCATGGTAGTGTCGTTCATGTAGGTTGCGATAGATGGGGCAACTGCTCAAAAAGTTGGGACTTTCGATGTCATAAAGCATTTCTCGCCACTCAGAGTTGAGTAGGGAAGTGCGCCCATTGTCCAATAAAATGACGTACAATTGGGTCGGGCCATCTATCTCTTTTCCTTGTAATGGACCTAAAGATAAAGTATTAAAATTGTTGTTGAGTTTACCGTAATGATAGGTGGTGTACAGTGGCAAAATATCTTGGAGATCTTTGAGTGATGGCAAGATGCGCTCGATGCCCGCCACGACAATTTGGATGTTGCTGCAACTTGTAAGCCATGTCTGGCTGCCTTGATTGTCCGTAACAAAAATCCCACCAGAATCTGCCAACAAAAAATCGGCGTTGGTAATGCTCATTGCAGGAAATTGATAGTCCTTGATTATTTCTTGTTTGTATTTATCTAAGAGTTCTCGTAAGGTGACAGGCGGTGAGTTGGGTGTATCTTCTATCTCAAAAACTTCTTTGAGAATTTTGACAAACCTTGCTTCAGATTCTCCGATTAAATGGTGTACAGGATGGCGGCTTTTTTTGCGTAAATAGCGCAATAAAAACTGTCCTATTTCGGTAGAATGAAAGTCGATTTTTTCATCATGTAAAACCCCTTCTAATTCGATTTCTTGCAACTCAGAAGCATTCCCTGTAAAAATGCTTTTGGGCTGCGTTTGTTTGATAAGTTTTAGGATTTTTTTGATGGCTTCTGCGGCATCTTGCGCCCAAAAAACTTTGCCTTTTTTTTCTTTTATGTGTCGCTCAAAATGTATGAGATAGGAGTCTAAGTTTTTTAAGGATTCATGGCGAATGTTTTTAGCTCGTTTTTTTGCTAAATTCAAATCATCAAAATGACTTAGAGCGTGTTGGGTATCCGTTTCCAAATTTGCCAAGTTGTTTGATAATTGTTCTTGAGCATTGTTGGGTAGGAGTTTTACCTCATGTTTTTTGAAGAAAGACATATTGTTTATGTGACGGGTGACGGGTGACGGGTGCTAAGTGACTATGTTGTTTATCACTTATTTTTTGTCTTCTTCTTCAAATACATTTACCTCAATTGTTTTATCTTGATTAGCGATTTGCCAGGCAGTATAAAAAACCAATTGCGCTCTTTTGGCTAACATATCAAATTCGATTTTTTCGACAGTATCGGTTTCTTGGTGATAATCTTCGTGTGTGCCATTGAAGTAAAAAATAATTGGGATGTCATTTTTTGCGAAATTATAATGGTCTGAACGATAGTAAAAACGATTCGGATCATCGTCGGCATTGTATTTATAATCCAAGTTGATTTTGGTATATAGCTTATTTGCGGTTTCGTTGATGTCATGTAATTCAGTGCTTAAACGGTCAGAACCAATGACGTAAACGTAATTGCGATTTTCTTTGTTGTTGTTGTCGTGTAAATCATCGGTACGTCCGACCATATCAATATTTAAATCAACGATAGTTTTGTTGAGAGGGTAAATAGGATTACTTACGTAAAATTCAGAACCTAACAATCCTTTTTCTTCGCCACTAACCGTCATAAACAAAATGCTTCGTCTTGGCCCATTTCCTTCGGCTTTGGCTTTGGCAAATGCTTCCGCTAATTCTAATAAGGCAACTGTACCCGAGCCATCGTCATCAGCCCCATTAAAGATTTTTCCGTCTTTGCTTCCTAAGTGATCGTAGTGGGCTGTCACCACTAAAATTTCGTCTTTTAGATCACTTCCTTCTAAAAAACCTAAAACGTTTTCGGCTTCAAATAAATTTTGATCTTTCGTTATTTTGAATTGAATGGCAGCTTTTGATTTGATGGCTTTTGCTTTTCCTTTTTTAGTCATTTTTTTAGTCCATTTTTCTATTTTTTTAGTAGAGACTAATTTTTTAGCCATTTTGGGAGAAATATAGAAAGTATTGGCAAAATCAGAACCACTTCCATCTTGGAGCTTCATATTTTTGCTGTTGTAATAAGGCTTCATTCTTTTAGAATTTCGGCTATATTCGTCTTCATCTAAGGTAACAAATACGGCTTTTACGCCTTTCGTTTTAGCAATTTGAAGTTTTTTACGCCAATTGGTTGTCCATTCGGAGGCTTCTTCACTATTGGAGATGAGGTAAGTTCCGTCTTTTCGTTGAGGTTCTCCATTTTTGATGATGATTACTTTGTCTTTGACATTGACATTGTTGTAATCGCTGTATTTTTCATCTTGGATACCATAGCCTAAAAATAAAACATCATTGCTTGTTGTTTCTAAGGCTTCCGTAGAATTGGGAAAGGCATAAAAGTCATCAACCAATTTAAAGGTTTCGCCATTAATGTTGATGGTGGGATTGTCCCAACCGCCTTCTTGCATAGGCATGTGCTGAAAATAGGACTTATCTTTTTTGTTAGAAGGCTTAAAACCTAATTTTTGGAAGTGATCGGCGATATAGTTTGCCGCCATTTTTTGACCTTTTTTGCCTGTTTCTCTACCTTCAAAATCGTTGGAGGCTAAAACATTGAGGTGTTTTTCTAAGTCGGCTTCTGTAATGGTTTGTCCAAATTTGAAGGCGGTGCTGTCAAAAGCCATATTTTGGGCTTGTAGTGACAATAAAGCTCCAAAACATAGCAGATTTAGCCATAATAGATGAGTCATATATCTGATCATTTTCTTTTTTTTAACAAAGATAATGTTCTCTATGGCAAAGTAATAGGTTTTTTTGGTTTTTGTCGTTTCTGTGGTTTAAGTCGCTTTAGTGGTTTGAGAAGTTTTCTAAACTACGGCACTAAGAACCAAGAACTACAGAACCAAGCACTAACATGACATCTTATTCACTCTTCTTTCGTGTCTTCCGCCTTCAAATTTGGTAGATAGGAAGGTTTTTATGATTTCAAAGACGGTTTCTAAGTCCATAAATCGTTGGGCGAGGCATAGGATATTGGCGTTGTTGTGTTGGCGAGCGAGGGCGGCAAGCTCTGGAGTCCAACAAAGGGCTGCTCGAATGTCTTGGTGTTTGTTGGCGGTCATCATGACGCCTTGTCCGCTTCCGCAGACCAATATGCCGAAATCAGCTTCTTTTTTGGTGACAGCTAAGGCTACAGGATGTACGAAATCAGGATAGTCTACAGAGTCTTCTGTAAAAGTGCCGTGATCATCTACGGTGTAGTTGTTGTCTAAGAGCATTATTTTGATGGCTTCTTTGTATTGAAAGCCTGCATGGTCTGAACCTATGGAAATTGTCATTTTTTTTGGTTTTAGTGGTTTTTTTTCGTCCCATCGCCCCTTGTCTTATCCCTTCATCAAATTTAAGACGGTGGAGACAATATCTTTGTGTTGGTTTTTCAGATTTTGGTATTGTTGAGTTTTGTTGCCTTTGAAGTTTAGGAAACGCCAATTTGCTTTGATTTTTCTATATCTTATCCAATATTGAGCGGCTAATTTTCCGCCTACAATAATGCTTACTAAAAATAGTAGTGTCCACCAGATATTTTTGAAAATGAGGAAGAAGATGAGACAGAGAATGAGGTAATAGAGTGGAAATAAAAACATGCTAAAGGACATTTTTATGGAGCTATGAAACATTTTGTCTTTGAAATATTTTAAGGTAAATATATCAAGAAATTTGTAGGGTAAGTAATTGAATATAACGCCGTAAAGGTGAAAGGGGAGTAAGAGGACTAAGCCGATGATTTGTGCAAATAAACCGCCTTTGGTTGTTGAATAATCTTCTTCAAAAAGATAAGGGCGAAAATCTAAGTCTTTTAATGTATTTGTATAGATTTCTACTTTGGGTATTAAATTATCTAAAGGTTCTTTTTGTGTCTTATCTATTTCTGTTAATTGCTCAATCATATTTTGGTCGGCTTCCAATTGATGAGAGAGTATTTTGTAATCCAAATTCATTGATTGTACAACTTGTGGATTACAAATCGTGCGTAGATGCTCCATTAAATCATAACGCTCCAAATCGGGGATATGAATCATTTGTTCCTTTAATTTATCATGAGCATCATTCTTGATAATATTTAAGGTTTTCTGTGCATTTTCTTGGTAGCGTTCATAGTAATCTGCTAATTTTATGGGTTTGCCAAATTGGATTAGAAAATCACTTTTGAATTTAGTAAAATGAGCGTAATTTACACCGACAGGAATGATATTGATGTCTAAGGAATAGTCATGGTCTGCTGCTGCATCAAAGCCCATGCGGGCAAAACCTTTTTTGAGAATACGCAACCTTCTTTTATCACTATGGCTGCCTTCTACAAAAATAATAAAGGATCTATTATTGGCTAAGAGTTCTTTGCAATTGTTAAAAATTCGTTCGTTTCTTTCTACAAAATCAGGACCATCTTGGCGACGATAGATGGGCATTAACTTCATTTTATTGAGAACAAAATAGACAATTTTTTTTGTGAATACATCTGAACGAGTCAAAAATGCAGGTTGAAATGCAGAAGGACTTAAAGTATTCATTGTCACAGCATCCATAAATGTACACTGGTGGTTTGCAATAAAAATAATAGGTTTGTCTTTGGGTAAATTTTCTATTCCTTTTATTTCAATATTATTGAAAAAATTAGAAACAGATATTTTGCCCCAAGTTGTCATGAAGTGATAAAAGAATGACCATTTTGATGTGACCGTGTACATTTTCGTAATTATGTTTAACTAATTTTGTATAACCATAGAGACCGTTTAAAATAGCCCTGATAGAAGTGGTATGGCAAATTAGTTTAAGTGGTTTTTGTGGTTTAAGTAGTTTTTGTAGTTCTCTACAGACGCAAGAGGTTCTTTATTTGCCATAAGAACGGATAGCAGGACTGAGCATCACGACGAAGCACCGAACCTTTCGCTCCTTCTTATTTTTATGCTGTAACCCAAGTTGTTTTTGCTTCTATATTGCTGATTCTCCTTGATTTAGGCTGTTCTTGTGAGTAGCCTATGTAGAAAAATCCCAAGCAACGATCTTGTGGCGCAAGTCCTAAAAACGTTTTCATTTCGTCGCTATATGTTGCGCCACCACTGCCCCAATAAGCCGCCAAACCATAAGCATGTGCGGTAAGCCACATATTTTGGATGGCACAAGATACGGCTGCGATTTCTTCTACTTCTGCAATGATTTTTTTTCCTTCTGTTTGGCGTTTCATGCAAATTGCTAAAATATAAGTAGCCTTGCGTGGACGATTCAAGGCCTTGTCATATTTTTTTTGCTGAAAATTTTCTGCGGCTGTTTTTTGTTTATAATGGTTGGCTTCAAACTCGCCCAATCGCTTTCGTCCCTCTTCTGCAAAAATCACAAAACGCCAGGGTTCGGTAAAAGCATGAGTCGGTGCCCAATTTGCATTTGCCAATAATTGGTCCAAAATTTCTCGTTCAACTTTTTGATTTGAAAAATTTTCAGGTTTAATACTTCTACGCTGCCGAATTATATTGTTTAGGATAATACTTTGTTCCATCTCTTAATTTTCTAAAATAAGTTTCTTATATTTATGCCCAAAGGTAGAATAATTACGGCTATTCTGCCATCAATTATAATGGGTTTATACATTTATTTTTTAGGAGACAACAGTAAAGTGCTTCGTCGTTACATCCGGTCCTGCTATCCGCTATTATGGCTAATCAAGAATCACAAATCACGGAAGAACCGAACCACAGCACTAAGAACTACGGCACTTGATTAGCCATACCGCTACTATCAGGTCTATTGTTCATGGTCTCAACACACTAAACCAAGTCGTCTTAAATATAAACCTAACCAACTCTACAATTAAAAGTATAAATATAAAAATTTACCCCAATGAGAAAAATTTACTCACTAAGCTGTTTTTGTTTACTATTATTAATCAGTGTGTCTGGTTTTAGTCAAACAGAATATAATATGTCCAACAACTTTGTGACCGATTGCGAAGGTATTTTATTTGATAGTGGAGGCTTTTTTGGAGACTATGGAGATTCTGAAGATTTTACATTTACAATTTGTCCCGATAATCCGCCTACTTGTTTACAAATGGAATTTGATGAATCATCCTTAGAAGGTGGAGCGGATTTTATCAGTTTTTTTGATGGACCAGACATTAATTCCCCTTTAATTGGTATTTATACAGGAGAAATTCCTGCCCAAATAGGCGCATCAAGTGGTTGTATAACTATTCGATTCTTTTCAGATAACTCTACAACAGACTTAGGCTGGGTGGCAACATGGGTTTGCTCAGAGGAAGAATGTGCTTCACCGCCACCACCTGTACCAAGTCCACAAGATTGTATCAATGCCATTCCTATTTGTCAAGATGTATACTTTGAGCAAGACGCCTATCAAGGAGTTGGAAATGTTTCCGACGAGATTGATCCTCTTGAATCTTGTTTGGCTTCTGGAGAAATGAACGATGTTTGGTACGTTTTCACAGTACAAACAGCAGGAGAATTAGCTTTTTCCATTACACCTAATGATCTTCTTGATGATTATGATTGGGCAGTATTCAATCTAACAACAGCAGCCTGTACAGATATTAATGACGACTTTGGGCTACAAGTAAGTTGTAATTACTCTGGTGATGCTGGTGTAACAGGCCCTACAGGAGCATCAACTTTCAATAATCAAGATGCAGGAGGTACCAATCAAAATGCCACAATTCCTGTACAGGTAGGAGAGACTTATGTTATCAATGTCAGCCAGTTTAGTACCTCTACCAATGGATATACCATAGATTTCAGTGAGTCAACAGCAGAAATTTTTGATATGTCTCCTCCACAAGTAACAACAGTGGATTTACCTGTTGAATGTGGAGAAAGCACCATCACCATTAGTCTTTCTGAAAATGTGATTTGTGATGAGGTAACACCAGAGAGTTTTATTATTGAAGGTCCTAATGGTCCTTATACCATTTCGTCGATTTTAGGACAATCTTGTGCCATTGGTGGAGAATATGATAACTTATTTGAATTGCAAATCTCTCCAATGCCAACGACATCAGGAATGTACACACTTTCGTCTGATTTGGCTTTCAATGATCTTTGTGGCAATGCTTCCGACCCAATTGCCCCAATGAGTTTCACCTTAGCTTGTCAAGCAGCATTGGCTGGAATTAGCGGTACGGTTTGGAGCGATTTAAATGGAAATGGCGTTCAAGATGCAGGAGAACCTGGTTTACCAAATATTGTGGTTAATTTATATGGAAGTGATGGAACAACCCTCTTAATAACAGTGATGACCAATGCAGATGGAACGTATTCTTTTGTGGACTTAATGTCAGGAGATTATACCGTTATCGTAGGAAGCGGACCAAATGAAAGTATCATATCAACACAAGAGGCTTATACTTATACTTTGGGAGAAGGTGCTAATGAAGGCGGAGCGAACTTTGGTTACCAACCAATTTCTTGTACAGCTTCCGCAGGAACATTAGATGAAAGTACTGTAGATGATTTCTATTGTAATGAATTTAATGGCAATATTTCTGTAAGTTCAACAGGCTTTGAAGCAGGAGCAGATTATGCGCAAGTATACGTTTTAACAAATGATGATTCAAACTTAACAATCGTTGCCGTCAATACAACAGGAAGTTTTGCGACACCAAACAGTGGTTCTTACATTCCACACGCTTTAAATGTTTTGGCAGAGGAAGCACCCACAAACCTCAATGAATTGGTAGGACAATCAGCCGTTTTAGTAAGTATGACCTTAGACTGTTTTGATTTAGTTTCTGGTACTGCTTTTACTGTTTTAAGTGCCGTTTCCGTATCCGTTGATTATGAGTGTGACGCCGAAGCAGGAATCTCTACTTTAGCTGTATCCTTCACTGGAGGTTACGCACAATATGCTGCTGCCAACGGCTTATCAGGCGCAGAATACGAAGTTTCAGGCGATTTAAGTGGTTCTTATGCAGGAGGAGAAGACATCTTATTGTCTAACACTGATAATTCAGCTTATGCGATTACTGCGGTAGATGCACAAGGTTGTTCAGGAAGCGTATCAGGAACACCACCACCATGTATCAAAGTAGCCATTGAGTTATTGGATTTTTATGGAAGAGTTGCTGACAACGGTAATCAATTATATTGGTCAACAGCCTCAGAAACCAACTCGGCTGTCTTTATGATAGAACGTTCTGTGGACGGCAACAATTTTAAAAATATTGGAACAGTAGCCGCAGCAGGAAACAGCAACACCACACAAAACTATGAATTCTTAGATAGCGAAGCACCCAACACAATCGCTTACTACCGTTTAGTAGAAAAAGACATAGATGGCAAAGAAACACCATCCTCAATCATTACGTTGGAACGCCAATCAGAAATCAGCGTACTAAGCATTTCGCCAATTCCTGCAAACAACTTCATTCAAGTTCGTTTCAGCACAATTGTAGAAATGCCTATCGTTCAAGTATATGACGAAGCAGGTAGATTAGTCGAATTGTATGCACAAGACATTTCAATTGTAAAAGACGAAATGACGATTCGCATCAATGATTTACCAAAAGGTATTTACTTCATCACCATTCAAGCCAACAATCAATTAATGACCGAAAAGTTTGTAAAACAATAATGATTGAGTAGACATTAAAAGAAAAAAGAAACCCCGTTAAGCAAAAACTTAATGGGGTTTTTTGTTTTTAGAAGTAAGTGGATAAAATCAACATAATGCCATAACTAATTGATTATACATCCCTTATAAACGTTCCTTTCGCCCTTTATTTAATTCAATCCCCACTCACCACCGCAATACACTTCAACTCAATCGCAATAGGCGTCGGCAAACAATTGACTTCAACCGTTGTACGACACGCCTGTACATCCTTAAAATACTCCGCATAAATTCGATTAAAAGTATTAAAATCTCGTTGCATATTGACAAGAAAAACTGTGATGTCTACCAAGTCTTCAAACTTTGCGCCAGAAGCCTCTAACACCGCCTTCACATTCTTCAAAACAGCATGCACCTGCGCCTCAAAATCAAACGCCACAAAATTCCCCCGATGATCTAATTCCAAGCCAGGAATCTCATTCGTTTCCGCAGTACGAGGACCAATCCCCGACAAAAATAAAAGATTTCCAACTTGACGAGCGTGAGGATAAGCCCCCACAGGTTTCGCCGCTTTTTGTGTATTAATAGGTTGTTTCATATATATATGTATAAAATTTAATAAAAATAAGGAGAGAACGGTAAGTCGCTTCGTCGTCACACATGCTCCTGCTGTCCGCTATTATGGCAAATAAAGAACCTCTTACGTCTGTAGAGAACTACAAAAACTACTTAAACCACAAAAACCACTTAAACTAATTTGCCATACCACTACCATCAGGTCTATTTTGCACAGTCAGAACCGATGTTCATGAGGTTATTGAGCGGAGTTGAACCACAAAAAACTCCTATGTTCAGGTCTATTTTAAATGGACAGAACCGATGGTCATTGATTACAGACAGAACCACAAAACTTATATGTTCTAAAACATCATTGAGCACAGCGAAATAAAGCTTAAATTACTCATATGGTTCAAGGTAGGAAAATAATGACAAGATTCACATATTTACCTCCAAAATTCATTTGAAATAAGCCAAAAAAGTTGTATTTTGCAATGTGAAAACATAGGTCAATAATTACAAGGATACCTCAATTAAAATTTAAGCAAAAATATATGGAATTTCCATCAAAATTAATCAGCAACGCAGTAGAAGAATTTAGCCGCCTACCAGGAATAGGAAAGAAAACAGCCTTACGCCTCGTCCTACACCTCCTAAAAGAAACCCCCGAAGACGTCAGAATCTTTAGCGACACCATCTATAAGATGCGCAAGCAGATAAAATACTGCAAACAATGCCACAATGTTGCCGATTCCGACACCTGTAACATCTGCGAAAGCCGTACCCGAAACCAACAACAAGTCTGCGTCGTCGAAAACATGCGAGACGTTCTCGCCATCGAAAATACCCAACACTACAATGGGGTTTTTCACGTCTTAGGAGGCGTCATATCGCCCTTAGAAGGTATCGGACCCGACAAACTCAACATCACCTCCCTATTAGAAAGAATTGAGAAAAAGGGCGTAACCGAGCTTATCATGGCACTGAGCCCCACGATGGAAGGAGACACTACCGTTTTCTACCTTTCCAAAAAACTCGCAGAAAAGCCCGTCACCATCACCACCCTTGCCAGAGGCGTCGCCTTCGGAGGAGAACTCCAATACGTAGACGAAGTAACCCTTGCCCGTTCCATCGCCACCCGTCGCCCTTATGAGAACTATTTAGTGAAGAAAGATTAATACTTAATCAAAGGGAAAGGCATCTAGGCACTCCTGTAAAATTAAAAAAATGCAAGAATTATATATTCCAAGAAAAAAATATATTCAATCAAAAGAAGAAATTGCCAATTGTCCAGATTGTGATGAAGTATTGGTCGCAGAAAAAAGCACGATAATGCTTTATGGCAAATCAGATATTGATGAAGGACAATTTATGAGCAATCTTTCAGGTGGTCATTTCTGTCACAATTGTCCTGTTGTTGTGTTTGAACAAGAAACTATTGAACGAGCCATCACAGCAGGCTTAAGAATAAAAAACAAGTTCAAATATGATATTCTTGGCTTGATAGATTTAGATAAAGTTCCAGAAGAAAAAAAACATTTAGAACTTGGGATAGATGAGAATCCAATTCCCATCGTACAATTTTTAAATGATAAAAATAGAATCACTAAACCACAAAAAAACCAAAACAAATTTGGCAGAAAAGTAGGGAGAAACGAGTATTGCCCTTGTGGTAGCGGTAAAAAATACAAGAAATGCTGCATGTGATTAAAATACTAAGTGAGGATTCTTAATAACGATTGGCTCTCTTCTCTCTATTCTTTACAAAATATATGCCGAAAGGTCGATAGACTTTACGTATTAGCTACTAATAAAAAAATAAACATCATCGAAGCATCTCAGAAAATTTGACGAGATAATTTTTTGAAAATAGTAAAAGTGTTAGTCGCAGAGTTTTCACAAAGAGATTCCTCCTCATCCAACTACTTCACAGACCCAGCCCCTTTCTCCGCCTCAAAGTACGCCTTCTCATCAAATCCCATCATGCCAGAAGTAAAGTTTTGAGGTACTTTTTTGATGTAAGCATTGTATTTACTGACTGCCGAATTGAACTTATTGCGTTCTACTCGAATGCGGTTTTCTGTGCCTTCTGCCAATGCCATAAAATCAGATAATGAACGCTGATCAAAGTTGGCTTGTTTGCTTACCTCACCTGTAAAATTGTTAAGGGCTTTGCCCAGTTTTCCTTGAAGTTCGTTGTATTTTGAGATATTATCACTGGTAAGCTCTTCTGGTTTTAGCGAAATGGCCGCAGCTTTACGGGCATTTTCCAATTGGTTGATGCTGCTTTGGCTTACCCCTGATTGTTGGGCCAATTGAACCAATTTGGGGACTAAATCCGCTCGTCTTTGATAAACGGCTTCAACGGCTCCCCATTGGCTGTTGGCGGCTTCTCCCAATTCTACGATTTGGTTGTACCCACAAGAATTGAAGGCGGTGATAATGATAAAGGCAGCGAATATTTGTAATAGATATTTCATGTGTTTATACTTTGTTTGAGTTTGATTGTGGACTGCGATTAATACCGTTGAGACCATAACGACCTAGCCCCGATAGTAATGAAAATACCAAAGTGCTTGGCCCAATGGTTTTGCGAGGCTTGGTATTGTAATGGATAGCGGGACTTTCTGTAACGACGAAGCTGCTGACCTTTCGCTCCAAACCAATATAATATTAATTAGAATTTAGACTTCTTAAAATTAGACTATTTTGGTTGTAGAAAGTGACACCTTGTCATACTTATTTATTTTTGACAACTAACTGCGTTTCTTTTTGAAAAAATTCGTAAGGATGTGGGCGCAATCAGTTTCTAAAACACCACTATCACAAGCCGTTTTGGGGTGTAGTATGGGAATATCATAGTTTTTAAAGCCTCTTTGCAAATCTGCTGCTCCAAACACAATTCTGCCTATTTGCGACCACATTGACGCCGTTGCACACATCAAACAAGGCTCTAACGTAACATATAAAGTACATTCTTGAAGATATTTGCTATTAAGATAATTGGCGGCTGACGTAATGGCAATCATCTCCGCATGAGCCGTTGCATCCTTGAGTTGTTCCGTCTGATTATGCGCCTTAGCGATGATGGTTTTTTGGCAAACAACGATTGCACCGACAGGAATTTCGCCATTTTCTTCGGCTAATTCTGCCTGTCTCAATGCTTGTTGCATAAAATATTCATCCATTTTATGTTTTTCTAGCATATTTTTGTGTTGAATTTTTAGATTTTGACGTAAAATATATAATTATTGGCTGCTTTTTACCTTTCTTAACGTAAATAATATAAAATTTGCAGGAGCGAAAGGTTAGCAGCTTCGTCGTGACAGAAAGGCCTGCTATCCGTTCTTATGGCAAGTAGTCTTGGTAAAAGGTGAGAACCACAAAAACTACATAAACAACACAAACCACAAAAACTACTTGCCATACCACTCCTATCAGGGCTATTTTAAAAGGTCTGAACCACTATCATTAAAATACGTAAATAAATATATGAAGAAGTTGTTGCCCATAATCTTATTAGTATTTGTCGGATTATTTAGCGAAAATCTTGTTGCCCAAGAAAGCTGGACACTGGAAAAATGCCTACGGTATGCCAGAGAAAATAACTTAGAGTTAAAACAAGCTCGAATCAATACCAAATTAACAGAACTCGACCTCCAACAAAGTCGTTTTAACCGCTATCCCAACCTCAATGGAAATGTATCACAGCGCATCAATTTTGGGCGTTTTGTCAATCCAACCACCAACGCTTTTGTCGAAACAACAAGCACCCCGACAACTTCATTAGGCTTGAGTAGTAGTGTTGATTTATTTACGGGATTTAGAAATATTCGTTCTATTGAAAAAAGCGAATTACAAGTAGAAAATGCCGAAGTCCAGTATCGAATCAGTCAAAATAATTTGGATTTACAGATTGTCTCTGCCTATTTAGAGATTTTAAAGTCGGAAGAGCAAATTAGCGTCCTAAAAGAACAAAGCCTCATTACCCAAAAGCAGAAAGAACGCACCGAAAAGCTCATCAATGCGGGCGTTTTGCCACAAGGCGATATTTTGAACCTTCAAGCACAAATTGCCAATGAGGAATTGACATTGGTAAATGCCGAAAATATGGTCGAAATGGCAAAATTGAACTTGGCACAAACCTTGCAATATTACGATAAACCCATAAACATCGTAAAACCAGATATAGAGCCACCTTCTGAAAGTGATTTAGCGACTTTGAGCGTCAATAAAATCTACACACAAGCCCTCAAAAAACTGCCCGAAATGCAATCAGTGGAGCTACAAAAAAAGATAGCCGAAAAAGACGTAGAAATCGCCAATAGTGGTAAATATCCCACGCTTTCTTTATCGGGAGGTGCATCTACAAACTTTGCAGGTGTAGAAGGCCCCTTAAATTATGGATTTGAAGTAGTCCCGATTGGATTTACATCTGCTTTCGATACGGTTTATAACGTTGCGCCTGTTGTTACAGAGTCTGGTGTAAGACCATTAGGCACACAATTTAATAGCAATTTTACTTACTATGCAGGCTTAAACTTGAGCGTTCCCATCTTCAATAGATACCAAGTCAAAAACAACATTACCCGTTCCAAAATATCACAAGAAAATACGCTTTTACAGTCGGAATTGACCAAGCGCAATTTACTACAAACCATTCAACAAGCGTATCAATCAGCCGTTGCTGCTGCAAAAACCTATGAAGTCAATCAAAGGAACATTGAATCGCTACAACTATCATTTAACAACATAGAAAAAAAGTATGAGTTAGGTTTGGCCAATGCCTTAGAATTGAGTACCGCACAAAATCAATTAGCTGTTGCAAAACTAAATCTCAACTCCGCTAAATACGAATATTTGTTCCGTCTCAAAATCTTAGAATTTTATCAAGGAAAACCTTTAAATTTGAAGTAACCTTTTGTCTTTAAAAAAGTCAAATACAGTGGAACAGGGAATACGAAGGATAAAGAATCTCATCCTTTCATACAATTAAAAATAAAATCATGAAATATTTTGTACTATTAGGAGCAGCAGCATTAGTCTTATTGTCTTGTACACCTTTCAAAAATGGACAAAGAAACCACAGTTTTGAGAACCTAGTCAATCAATGGGTTGAAGGACAAATTGAAGACGAAACGGGCAAAGTCATTCCTGCTGCTTTAAGACGAGGCGGTTGGGTCTCTTTTGAGGTCAATGAAGACAAGACCGTACGCTTTAATGGACCAAAGAATTGCGGTTTTGGTTCTGCCAAAGAAGGAACTTGGAGTGCCGATAGTGATACAGGTATTTTGACCTTTGAATTTTCAAAAGAAGTTGGCTATATGAACAATAAAGATGCTGCTGGAGATATAGAACAAGTCGAACGCTACAAAATTGCAAAATTGACTGAAAATGAGTTGATTATGCAAGAAATCGGTACAGAAAGTGAAAGAATGTGGGCGTTTCTGACTCGCACAGAAAAATAAAGTGCTTGCATTACTGGACACAACCATTTTTTTGCTCTATATTTATCAACTATTTGACACCCAAGCTATTTTAAAGACCCAACTCCTCTTTATCTTTATCAACAAAAAAGGATAATTAATATCCCTTTAGGTCTATACGACTTCAAAATTAATTATTTGCCAAGCTAGATTTATGCCAAATCTTATTCAATATAAGTTTGGGATGTTTGTGGTATGCTTCTTTATTAGCAACATAATAAAAGCAGACACTGTAAATTTTCATTTTTTTACAGAAGATATTACTATTCGTTATCAACCCAATCTATTTGATGGGATAATGGATGGTATCAGCGCAAAAAGCATCTCCTCGTTTTACAATACTACTGAACCAACCTTGTATGCTGAAAGTGTACAAGATTTGCTTGCCTATAAGCAAAAACTACACCTCAATGATTGGTTGTATTACCTATTGGTTTTGGAAACAGCCAAAACCATATATGCCACGCAAGACCCACAATACCAAACACTTTTTTGTTGGCTCTTATTGTCAGAAGCAGGTTACAAAGCCCAACTCAATTTTCACCCCGAACAATTGCTATTGTCTGTTTTTACCATGAATAAGGTCTATGATGTTCCTTTAAAAAAACACGGATGGGGTTGGATGGCAGAACTAACAAGCCTACACAATTCACACAAAATCACTTTCAGCGAAGACCTTCCAAGTTTTTACTTACCCAAAAACAAAAAAGCGTTTTCTTTTGATATGACAGAACTACCTGTTCTAAGTAATACAGAAAAAGAGCGAAAAGTCCTACAATTTCAACACGACCATAAAATCTATCGTTTAAACTTCTTTTTGGACAAAACGATGATGCAGATTTTAGCAACATATCCAGAACTAAGCATCAAGAACCATCTAAATATGCCTCTGTCTCACACCACGTATAATTCAGTCATTCCAGCCCTTCAAAACCTATTAAAAGGCAAAAGCGATCAAGAAGCGATTCGTTTTTTACTAAGCTTTACCCGCACCGCCTTTGAGTACCAAGACGACAAAATATACAAGCACGACAATGTTACCTTCTTCCCAGAAGAAACACTATTTTATCCATATTCCGATTGCGAAGACCGTTCCATTTTATTCGCCTACCTCACCAAAGAACTCTTAGACATCAAAACCATCTTATTGGATTATACCGATCACGTTGCAGTAGGCATAAAATTAGAAGAAGTCATCGGCGTCGGCATTCGTTACGACAACGAAACCTACGTATTTTGCGAACCCACCGATCCCAAAAACACCTTAGACGTCGGAGAATTTCCCCACCAACTACAAGGCAGAACCTACTCCGTGTTCAAGTAATAAATCAGCAAATTAACAAAACCTAACCAATACAATATTGATAAAAAGGAGAGAACGGTAAAGTACTCCGTCGTAAAGCAAGGTCCCGCTATCCGCTACTATACCAAATGCCTTTTTGGGCAGACATATAGGTCAGCCCCTACAAAGCCAACGCTGCTTTGGTATAACACTTCTATCGGGTCTATTTTGCAAGGACAGAACCGCTTATATAGGCTTTTAAAAAAAACTTATATGGTTGTAACTATTGGGTCTATTTTGCAAGGACAGAACCGCTTGCTTATATTTCTTTCAAAAGACTAAAATAACTTATAGGGTTAACCAAAAAAAGCCCACCAAAAAAGGCAGGCTTTATCATCAAAGAGAGTCGGAATATAAAATATTATTTAATTTGTTTGACTAATTCAGCACTAAATCTTCATTGTCATAAATAATGTCCTTAATCGCAGGCTTCAATTTGCGACTTGCATCAATCAACATTGCCATATCAGAAGGAAACGGTAATGGTTGATTTTGAAGGAGTCTTTTTGCGTGTTTGTCCATCGCTCTTTTATCGCCTCTTACCTGTGCATGTTGGTTGTTAAAAGTGTTTGTGACAGATACAGGATAGTGTCCAATGATTTGATTTGTTTTTAAATCTACAAAATCTACTGTTCCTGAAATATGCGCTTCTTTGGTTTGATTCAATTCAATAATATCACAGAAAACATTCGCATAAACCGTTCTTTTAATATCGTTGCCCAAGCTATCTTTAGCGACATTACCTTTTTGATTCAACACATATTCCCAACCATCTTCGATTCGTTTTTCTTGCGTGTAAATTCGTTCTGTAATTCGTTCAGGGCTGACATCTACTACATTGACATTCATTTTGACTTTGTAATCATACTGCATACCAGGAATCGGCTTTACATGAAAATCTGCCCAAAGTTGATCCAATTCATTTAAGCTAATTTTGTGTAATTCTTCTTCAAAATTAGTGGGAAGTAGCATTCCTGAATTATTGTCTAATTCAAATAAAATGCGGTTGCTTCCGATGGTATTGGCTCGTGCCAATTGAGAGCGAATGTCTCTAAAGTTAGGATAGAAATCTTCCAATTTTTCCAACAAACTATAGGCTTGACGAGCATCATATTTATGACCCGTTTTTAACAATTGCTGTGCTTTAGCGTATAAATATTCAGCCGCTTTGTTTTTATATTGAATGATGTTTGCGGTATAATCTTTTAATTCAATATTGGCGTTGCGGGCTTCTTTTTTGATGTATAAAGGTAAAAGTGGTTCTACCTTTCTTTGGCGGTCTGCTAATTGGTCATACAAATCATAAATACGCACATAATTTGCAGGATTTCCTTCTGACTTTAGATAAGAAATGGTGCTAAAATCTTGTAAATTGGCTTTTTTATAAGCATCCTCTAATTCGAGGATTGGACGTTGCTTCTTTTTATTCTTACGCAACTTATCGACATTGCGGTTGATGGCATATTCAAAATTTCCTTCGTTGATGGCTCGTTGTGTCATCTTACAAGAAGAAGTACTAAATAAAATAAAGGCAGTGAATATAAATAAGATTAGGTTTTTCATGGGTTTTCTTTTTTGTGGTTCAGACCTTTTAAAATAGCCCTGATAGGAGTGGTATGGCAAACCAAGTGCCGTAGTTCTTGGTTCTTAGTGCTGTGGTTCGGTTCTGCTGTGATTTTATGATGCTTGGTTTGCCATAAGAACGGATAGCAGGACTTGACGTGACGACGAAGCATTTAACCGTTCGCTCCTAATTTAAAATTTGTTTCTTTTTAATGGATTATGTGACCTTTGATGGTGTTTTACAGTCAATCGTTTAATAAAGAAAAATAACTTTGTAGTGGCTAAACCTTATGTAAAAAAGGACATCTAAGGAGAATTTTTGCTTTTTGTATTGGTGTAGATACTCGTAAGGCAATATTTAGGAGAATAAGTATGTTCCTGTTGTGTTAAAATATAAGTGTTAAGATATTTAAGATAGGTGCATGGTTTGTTGATTCGTTTTATCTTTGTGCTTGATATATGATTAATTTAAAGATTTCAACTATTTGTTATGAAGAAGTATTGCTTATTGATTTTGTGTTTGTATTCTTTTTTTGTAAATGCTCAAGAGGAGCATGATAAAGATTTAATTGTTGCTGTGAGTCTTGTGGAGACAGCAAATTTGAGTGAGTTAGAAGGTTGTGAGGATGGTAATCTTGGGGAGGAAGAATTGCGAGTGGATTGTGGTGGACCAGATTGTCCTCGTTGTATTCCTTTTTTATATCAAGTGAATTGTGATGATGAAGGATTTTTTACCTTGATTTTTGCCTTGCCAGATTATTGGTGGTTACAAGAATTTGAAGATGATATAAGCATTTATTCTTTGAGTGGTGATTTTAACAATGACGGTTGTTTTAGTGTAAATGATTGTTTTGGTATTGTCGATTTTTCTGACGGAACGAATGCAACCGTGAGAATTGAGTTGGTGAGTCAAGATGGCGAAGTTTTAGGCGTAGGACAGATTGATGCTGCTCCTGTTTGCGTGAAAGTTGGTGTGATTGAAGAGCCTGAATGTGCAGATTCTACGAACTTTGTGGTAGATGCGACTTATATAGACAATGGCGATGATTTCTCTTATATGGTTAAATTAGAAATGAGTGGTGGTGAACCTCCTTACGTTATCAGACATGATGGTAGCGATTATTTCTATGAAGTAAATGTAGAAAGTGATGTGTTTCACATTGGAGCGTTTCCAAATGGCTATGAGTTAGGAGCAACTGTTTATGATGTCAATGGTTGTAGTGCTGCGGTAATTCCTATGTCACCAGATATGACAGGTTTGGCGATATTGGAAAGTGGCGTTTTAGAGGGCTGTACTGGTTTGATTCGAGATGCTTCTTTGTTTCCTACTGTCCACAATAGTTCGGCGCAATTGTCTTTGAATTTGCGAGAAGCTGGTGAGGTGAGTTTGGCGGTGTATGATTTGCGTGGGGCTTATGTTGGCTCGTTGTTGGAGGATTATTCATTGCCTGTGGGAACGTCTGTCGTTTCTTTGGAGACGGGCGATTTGGAGCGTGGTGTGTATATTTATCAGTTGCGTAGTTGTGAGGGGACTCGTAGTTTTAAGGTGATTCGGGATTAGGTTTTTGGTGCTGTGGTTGATAAGTGCAGTTGTGCTGTTGTTGCTCTTCAAATTCTAAAAAAAAATACTACAACCTCAAGACCTAAAAACCACAGCACTAAGAACTACGGCACCACAGCACAAAAAAACTAAGGAATAATAAACCCCTGCAACTGTGCATCCCTCTCCACTTGACTGTATTCTTTAAAAAAGAACAGGTTTTTGTGATGTTTATATTTTCTTGTTTCCTTCTTTAATTTATTGAGACCTTTATTTTGGGTGACTTCTCGTATGTAAATACGGGCAATGCGTTGGGGAAATAAGTCTGCCAAAGTGAGGTAGATGAGCGCATCTTTTTCAGAACTATCGCCTATTAAGATGAAGCGCATATCTTGACAAAGTTCAATGATTTTTTTGATGGAAAGGAATTTTTGTTCCTTCTGAAAATTCTTTTGAGCAAAATTCCATTCTCTTGAAATATTGCGTAACAAAAGTGGACCTTTGGGAAATTTGTTGATTTCGAAAAACTGTAGGAGTAGGTCGTATAACTCAAAGGGACTGCGAGACGCATAAAAAACGGCTCTTTCTTTGTGAGGTGTATTTTTGAGTAGATGCTGGAAAAATTCTACTGCTCCTCTGATGGGTTGCTTTCTAAAGGCATTGTCAACGAGGGCTTTTAGGATGATTTTGCTTTTGTAGCGGACATCGGTATGAACTAAGGTGTCATCTATATCGGTGATAACCCCCAATTTTGTATTTGGTGTAGGATTGTAGACGTTTTGTTTGGTGCGAGTCTGATAGTTGAGTTCGGGAAATTGCCAATAACAATCATAGTTGTTTTTGATTTTAGTCGTGTAAAAACCTTTTAGCCATATCTCAAAATAGCCATAGTCATCTGTCGTAAAAGTCGTTTGAAAATCTTCGATGGTGAGCGTTCCTGTCTGTTTGCTCAGTCCTTGAGCAAAAAATCTTCTCTTTGTATTTCGAAAATTCGTCCAAAACCAGTCTCCACTTTTTGCTTTTCTGAGATTGTTGTCCTCAATGAGTCTGCCTTTTAGCCAAAGCGTACCGTTGTAGGAAATGCCTCTATAGGCTAATAGGGTGGGGTAGGTCGGATTTTTTTGTTGTTCTGTCATTTTTTTTGGAACGTCTGTTTTTTTGTTTGAGTTGTTTGTGTGATTGTAGAGAAAATTCTTGAATTTTCTTTGTAGTCGTTTTTTTGTTTTTTTGAAAGGGTATGTGTTATATTCATCGCAAGGTGAAAGTTTGTTAGGGTTTTTGTGTCCCTTGTTTCGGTTAAAGGGAGCAGGTAGAGGGAGAAAAAACGCTGTCTTAATGATTGTATTGATTAATATGGAGTTTTAGTGGTTTTGAAACGACTTAAACCACAAAAACGACTTAAACCAATAAAAAAGGTAGCGACCATGAACAATAGCCCTGATAGAAGTGGTATCGTTTTTGGGGGGGATTTGTAGCCTTTAGGCAAAACGATAAGAACGGATAGCAGGACTTTCCGATACGACGAAGCTCCGAACCTTTTGCTCCTCTAATAGATTAGACGCAAGATTATCTTTTTGTTTCTTTTATGATGAGTAATTTTTGTTTGTAAATAATAGAATTAATTTTGACGTGTGATTCATTATTATCATAAAATAGATGACAAACTTCATGAAATTCAAGGGATTGAACCTGGATGCTGGGTCAATATATCTCCTCCTTTGAACCATGAAGCGATTGAGGAGTTGAGTAATACACTTGATATTCCTTTGGATTTCTTCACGGATTCTATTGATATTGACGAGCAATCTCGTTTTGATCGAGAGGATCAGGTGGATTTAATCGTTTTCAATGCGCCCATTCGCAATGAAGACGAATCGGAACACGAAGCACATTATGTTACGGTGCCCATCGGAATTATTTCTATTGAAGGCGTCATTATTACGATTAGCGCACATGAAAGTCCCATTATAGATTATTTTTTGAACAGAAGAGTTCGGGGGTTTAATCCTGCCAATCATCAAGATTTTTTGCTAAGACTTTTTGACAAAACAATTTACTATTTTTTGCTCTATCTCAAACGCATCAATCACCAACGGAATCAATACCAAAAAGAGCTATACAATTCAAGTCGTAATACAGAGTTGGTCAAGATGATGAATTTACAAAAGAGTTTGGTCTATTTTGCGACAACCCTTCGAGACAATGAACAGCTTTTAGTAAAAATCAGACGAACGGACTTTATCCATATCAAAGAAGACGAAGAAGCGACAGATTTTTTGGAGGACATTATCGTTGACAATCGCCAAGCGAGCGAAATGGCGGATGTTTATACAAATATCCTCAATGGTACGATGGATGCTTTTGCCTCAATTATTTCCAACAACCTCAACAATGTGATGAAACGATTGACATCGGTAACAATTGTCTTAATGGTGCCTACGTTGGTAGCAAGTTTCTATGGAATGAACGTGAAATTGCCGTTTGCAGACAATCATTATGCCTATATTATTACGATGGGAATAGCCGTATTATTGTCGATTTGGGTCGTATTGGTCTTCCGTCGAAATCGGCTTTTTTGAACCATATCAGTAATATCAGTTTCTTTTAGTTCATTTAAGTTTTGGAGCTAAATCCTAAAGAAACACCACCATATCAATGACATGTTGCCCAATAGCCTCATTCACATTGTCTTTAAGTTGATCTCTACCATAGAACAGCTCTTGTTTGAGCGGGGCAGACTTGATTTTGATGTACAAGCACTTTTTATTTAGGTAGATATGTTCCGTATTTTTTGCCACCGTAGGACCCATAATAGCTTCCCATTGATTGACAACCTGTACTTGTGCCAATTTACCATCCAACTTATAGGTTTTTACCATATGTTTGATAACATCCTTGAGTGATTTTTCGCCGTCTCCTCGCATAATTTATTGTTTTTAGAGTGTAGTTGTTTTGAACAAAAATAACCTATTTTTTGCATAAATTCTAAAATTCTTTTTCTGCTACAATCTTTCCCTTTTGTATTTCAAAATGTTTGAATGGAAGTTTCAATGCTTGCAAAATCTGTTGAAGTCTTTCCAATTGTGTATCCGTAATAAAAATCTGTCCAAAACTATCTTGCGTTACGATTTCCAAGAGTTGTTGGGTACGTTGTCGGTCCAATTTATCAAAAATATCATCCAACAACAACAAGGGCAACATCTGTTTTTTTTGCTGAATAAGCTGATAGAACGCCAATTTTAAGGCGATGAGGAACGACTTTTTTTGTCCTTGCGACCCCAGTTTTTTCAAGGGATATTCCCCAATTTTAAAAATTAAATCATCCCGATGAATCCCATCGCTCGTTCTTTGCAACAAACAATCTTTTTGCCGATTCTTTGCGAGAATTTGTGCAAAATCCATTTCCAATAAAGACGATTTATACTGCAAACTCACCGTCTCTTGTTCATTGGATAATTGACGATAAAATTTTTGAAAAATGGGATTCAAGGTTTCCATCAATTCAAGGCGATTTTGGTGAATCAAAGGCGCACTTTTGCGCAATTCCTCATCATACGTCTCCAACAAAGCCTTATTAAAAGTATTGGTGGAGGCAAAAGTTTTGAGCAGGGCATTTCTTTGTTGCAGATTGCGATTGTAATGAATCAAATAGTCCAAATATGTCCGATTAAATTGAGAAAGCGTTGTATCAATGAGTTTGCGCCGCTCCGTACTCCCTGCATTAATGAGTTGAATATCGTCGGGAGCAATCAAAATCAACGGACAAAAACCAATGTGTTCCGTAAGATTCGTATAAGTTACCCGATTGCGTTGCACGACTTTTTTGCTTCGTTTTTGGTAAGCTTGGCTGATATTGACAAGAGCCTCTTCCGTTTTGGGCTGAAAAAATCCCTCCAACCTAAAAAAGTTTTCTTGATGCAAAATATTTTGGGTGTCAGAAGTCTGAAAATAACTTTTACAAAAACATAAATAATAGATTGCATCCAACAAATTCGTTTTGCCAGATCCATTCAAACCCGAAATAATATTCATTTTTGGATGAAAACTTGTCTGAATTTTTTCATAATTCTTAAAATTTGCAAGATTGATAGATGCTAAAATCATATGTTGAATTGTTAATTTCTAAATTCTGAAAAAAGATAGTTTTTTGTTATTGAATCCCTAAACAAAAGCTCATGATATTATAGATTTCTAAAAATAAAATCCTTATAATTATTAAAATCATAATTTGGAGAGAACGGTAAAGTTGCTTCGTCGTGACGTTTTGGTCCTGCTGTCCGTTCTTATGGCGTAGGTCATTGAGCCAAGTCAAAAGGACAACCACAGAAACTACAAAAACCACTTAAACCACAAAAACCACCAGCCGCCATACCACTACCATCAGGTCTATGTTGCATGGTCTCAACCACAAAAATGTGCCAATAATGACAGATTTTTCGACTAATTCGGTGAATATGTGGCTTTTAATAGGACAAAATGTCAAAGAACGTAAAATTTAAAGCGAAATGTGGATATTTTTAGCTAATTTTGCGAAAATTTTTCTTATATGGTTAAAGCTCCAAAAAAAAAGAAAGTTGTCTCTACCAAAATATCCAAAGGTACTTATTTGGAATGGTTTGAGTCTATGTTATTGCAACGACGCTTCGAAGAACGTTCTGCAATGTTGTATGGTCAACAAAAGATCAGAGGCTTCCTACATCTGTATATAGGTCAAGAAGCTGTCTCTGTTGGAATGATGTCTGTCTTAAAGCCCGAAGACAAAATCATTACGGCTTATAGAGACCATGGATTGGGCTTGGCAAGGGGCATGGATCCAAAGGCTTGTATGGCTGAATTGTATGGAAAAAGCACAGGCTGCTCGAAAGGAAAAGGAGGATCTATGCACTTTTTCTCCAAAGAGCTTAATTTTATGGGCGGACATGGGATTGTTGGCGCACAAATTGGTATGGGTGCTGGCATCGCTTTTGCAGAAAAATATAACAAGACAGGCAATGTTTGCGTAACGATGTTTGGGGACGGTGCTGCTCGTCAAGGAATTTTGCATGAGACATTCAATATGGCAATGACTTGGAAACTGCCTGTTATCTTCATTTGTGAGAACAATTTCTATGCAATGGGTACTTCCGTTGAAAGAACTTCTAATATTTCAGAAATTTATACGTTAGGAGAAGCATATGATTTGCCAAGTGAGGCTGTCGATGGTATGAGCTGTGAAGCGGTGTATGCTGCCTTAGACAAAGCCGTAAAACATGCTCGTAGCGGAAAAGGACCTTACTTCTTAGAAATTAAGACGTATCGTTATAAAGGACACTCAATGTCTGATCCTCAAAAATACAGAAGTAAAGACGAGGTAAATGAGTTCAAACAACTTGACCCTATTGAACAAGTAAGGGAAACTATCTTAAAAAAGAAGATGGCAAGCAAAAAATGGTTTGAGGAGATTGAAGCAAAAGTGAAGCAAACCGTTAATGAGGCAGTGGAATTTGCAGAAAATTCGGATTTTCCTACGCCCGAAGATCTTTTTGAGGATGTGTATGTACAACATGATTATCCTTATATTAAAGATTAATCAAGGAATGCGTTTTTGCCCATTCCATAATTAAAATATTACTTAGAAATTTGTTGAGAGAAGGCAACATAGAATAATAAATCATCCATTTTGGTGTCATCTTTTTCCATCATACTTTGTTAAAAAGCCTCGTCATCCCGAAAGCCATAATTTTCGGAATGCCTGCGTTTTTTGCCTTGTCTGTTGAAAAAATATTTAACCAGAAATGGCTATTTATTAAGTTTAAATTGCCTAACAAATATTGATTTTAAAATTTTGAGAAAATGCCTAAAAGTAGACAACGAAAAAATAAAAAGACTTTTATTAGTAGCCGAACGAGAGAGATGAAGGAGGATGAGAAAGAAAAGGCAAGATTAGAAGAAGAAAGAAAACTTGTTGAAGAAAAAATCGAAGAAGAACAAGCACAGTATGCTACCGCAGATACACTGTTGGAAAACGATTTCGATATAGAAGAAATTCAGGGGAAAACAGAGACATTTATCAATAATAATAAGGGAACATTCTTAGCTGGAGTCTTAGGACTTTTCCTATTGGCAGCATGTTATTTTGGTTACAAAAATGTATATGTTCCTAGTCAAGATGCAACATCCCAAACAGAACTATACAAAGCACAACAATACTTTGCTATTGATTCTTTCCGTTTGGCATTGGATGGCGACGGAAGTTATCCTGGCTTTTTAGAAGTTGCGGATGACTTTGGTGGTAAAGGAGCTAACTTAGCCAATTATTATGCAGGCATATCTTACTTAAATCTTGGTGAGTTTGAAAATGCTATTACTTATTTAGAGCGTTTCAATAGTAACGACAAATTGGTAAGCGTAATGGCTAAAGGTGCTTTAGGAGATGCTTATACTGAATTAGGACAAGATGATCAGGGAATCAACTTCTATAAGCAGGCTGCGAATCTGAATGCTAACGAATTGACAAGTCCTATGTTTTTATTAAAAGCAGGATTGGCAATGGAACGCAAAGGAGATTTTGCAGGAGCTAAAGAAATGTTTGAGAAAATTAAAGAATACCCTAATTCTGCTCAAGCAACAGACGCTGACAAGTACCTTGCTAAGGTGGAGGCTAAGTTGTAATAAGGAACAATATCAATTTGACAAGGAATCTTGTTGAATATTTTTTTGTGCGTTCTTTGTTTAAGCAAACTTATTATTGCGTTCAAGCAGTGAAAAATAGACCCGATAGTAGTGGTTGGAAAATTGCGTTGGCAATGCCTTTGTTACTTTCAGTTGAAGTGAAAGGCATTTT
>Ga0209186_1000689_pt1 | contig 26236 bp, 19 predicted proteins | sample SidtaG_FD_187426 | JGI IMG/M metagenome (GOLD analysis project Ga0209186, IMG submission 187426) | Marine algal microbial communities from Sidmouth, United Kingdom - Sidmouth_Male2 metaG (SPAdes) (version 2) | ecosystem: Host-associated > Algae > Red algae > Unclassified | place: Sidmouth...
CATTCCATATTCGTACATCGTCGATTTCTCCTGACCATGGGCGGTTGGTGGCCAATGCAGGGTTATTTCCTATCCATGCATCGACGTTAGCGTTAGTCGTCAAGCTGCCTGTTTTGGGAGCACTGCCGACTTGAGTACCGTCTAGAAATAATTTCATGGTGGTGCCATCGTAAGTTGCCGCCACATGATACCAAGTATTGTCTGACAAAGCACCAGAAGTGGCTATCAAGGTAGCGGTAATCCCGTTTGTTTTTAATCTAAATCTCAAAACGGTGTTTGCTCCATCATCAATAATGCTCAACATCCAATAGTGGTCAGCTTCACTGGTGGCGGTGGCTTTTGATATGATTCTGCAATCGTTGAATGGGCAATTGTTCAAATCTGTTTTATTGATGAGTGCTTCGAGGGTAATTTCACTGCCAGACACATCCATGTTATTTAGGCTGACGTAGTCATCAACGCCATCAAATGACAGGTGGCTGTTGAATTGCGCATTTACTTGTATTATCGCAAAAAAGCTTATTAGAAATAACAGAATCCGATAACTTCTTAATAAGCTATAATAGCTATTTAAAACGAATGGATTTATGAAGGTAGTCATGATTTTGCGCTTAATTAAATTTGTAAAAATGTACTTTGTAGTAATCTGACTATAAATTAGTTGCATCTAACTATGTAAATATAAACTTATATTTAGTCATTTTTTTAGTAAAAAAATGAAATATTGGACAATGTAAAAGACATCACACCTTTTATACTCCAATTAAATCGATGATTAAAACATTGATTTTCAACACTTTTATACAGCTTACTCGGTGTAAGTAAAACAGATTTTGCAAGTCGATATATTTTTCTTAGGTAAAATAGATTTTGCAAATTGGTAAAACGATATAATTCAGTTGATCTGATCTGATAGAATATTACTCGATAAATCGTAACAAATCAACATAAATAAGGCATCATAGAGAATCGTTTATTTTGAAAGTGATTTAATATTGGTATTGTATTTTAATGAAAACGCAAATTGAATCATCTGTTTTTTATTCCTGCCAAAAATGGTAAAAGAAAGGTGTTTTCTTCCTAATATTGTAATAAACCTTGTTCCTTATCCTGCTATTTACTGTAAAACAATTTCAAATTGAGCGGAATTTCTTTTATCTAAATACAATCTAATGTCTAAAAACCTATTTGACTTAATCAAAACCTTAAGTAAAGCAGAAAAAAGAGTTTTCTCTGAAAATATGAAAAACACAAAGCGTTTGAAGTATTACAAGAAACTGATGAATACGTATAGCCAATCACCAAAATATTCAGACTTATTAGATAATAAGATTTTTGCAGGAAAAAATAAATTATTTGTAAATGACTGTAAAAGAGTATTTAAAGAAAATTTGTGCCATCACTTAGTTAATTTGGATAAAAATAAAGAATTTCACTATCAGGTCGAACAACAATTAGACATTTCGCTAATGTTGTTTGACCGAAAACTATTTAATCAGTCAAAAAAAATTAACGAAAAGATTGAATTAATCGCTTCAAAGTATGAGATGCATGAATTATTAATCAAAATTAAGTCACACAAAATCAGGATAGCTATGATGGAGGGGCTTAGGGTTGGTGAACATGATAAAGCATATATGAAATTGTTGTTTGATGACAAAAAGAAAGCTTTGAATCGACTTCTCTACTATCACACCACACTTGATGATTTTCACTTTACAGCTATAGAGCAATTTTTTTTTAACGGTTTATCAAAAAATAAACCAGGCAAAAAACAACTGCCTGAAGATATGTACAAGGGAATATCCGTTAAGTTAAGCAAGCTGCAAAAGCAAATCTCTAGTCATATGATGCATGCACCAGATAAAATTTTAGAAGACTTGGTTCAGATTTTGGATTTGGTGGATAAAAATAAAAAGTTAGTTTTGAAAGCTAAGCTATTAGGGCTAAACTATTCTATTTACCTCACTAATTACATTGGTTTACAAGATAAATCTTTGATAAATCCGAATCAATTTTTTAAAAAATACGACGAAATTAAAACGAATTCAATTTATGAAAAATGTTCAATACTAGAAGATAAAACAGTCGCTTATTGTATATATGCACTTGGCACTTATCAGCCATCTTTTGCTTTGCCTCAATTGAATAAACGCATCCAATATTATGAAGAACACAATGTTCCTCCACGTAAAAATATTAAGGTATTGTCTTGTTACTTGTATGTTTATTTTGCATTAAAGTGTTGGAGTGAATGTCTGACCTATCTTGATGAAATTGAAGTAGCAGGACGCTCTATGTTTAATGAATCTGATGTCCGAATCGTTAAATTAATTTGTCTTTATGAAAGTGGAGAGGTCCAATATTTTCAAGCTGTCATTAACACTTATATGGCAAAATTAACTAAAAAAGGCATATCAATTGACGACCATCAAAACATCTCTGATTGTCTTTTGGTATTTCTATATTATTCAAACAAGAAACTAACGCACAAACTAAATGGATTAATTAGAAAAATTTATCAAAATTTTAATTACTTTGATCCACTAGTAAGCTACCTAATTAGCTGGCTAATTTGCAAGAATCCATCCTTACACAATGATGAGTATCTTCAGTTTCTTGAAAAAAATGATCTCCAACATTATAATTTTGAACCTTAGATCGCAAATCAATCAAAAGAGTCTCTTCATAACAAGCGTTTGATGAATGAGTAAGAAGTGTTAAAAGTCTAATAGAAGATAAACATTCAGAGAAAGTGCATTCAATGGAACTATTCCTTAACGCGCAATCCTTTTTTACCAGTCAACGGTAATCAGGAGTAGATGCTCAGTTAAACCAGGCAACTTCACTTATTTCCGTTTTGTTTAAAGGAATTTCGTCAGAATTGATAACCAACTCAAAATTCTTACGAATAAAAAATAAAGCCACACCATACACCAGTTTTTAAATAACCAAGTCTAATTTAGATTTCTAATTATTGCGCGTCAAAAATTAACACAAGTTATTAATTATCAATAAAATAGAAACTAAATTCGATTAAAACCATGAGATAAAACATAAAATTTGTCTTTTTTTCTGATAGAATAAAACGTGAATTTTAATCATTATTAAACTAATCGCTATTAAACATAAACTATCATCTTAAATAGAAAAATTATGAAAATATACACTATAATGTTAAGCGTTTTTATGCTTGTAACTGGCTTTCTAAATGCCCAAATAGTTTTTGTAAAACATGACGCAACAGGATCTAATGATGGTTCTTCATGGACCAATGCCTACACCAACTTACCTTCTGCAGTTACTAATGCCCAAGCAGCAGATGAGTTATGGATCGCTGCCGGAACATATAAACCAGGAACATCTTCCTCTAGCTATATTGATATAACAACCAATATCAAACTATATGGTGGTTTCAACGGAACAGAAACAGCACTGAGTCAGCGAGACTGGACGACCAATCAAACCGTGATCTCTGGTGACCTAAACGATGATGATGTTTTGAATGATTTTACAACAAATCGAACAGATAATACCAAACATCTCATTTGGGTAAATCCGGGTATAAACAATAACACTATAATTGATGGCATTCTCTTTAGAAATGGACATACCTCAGGGGCATCTGGGTCGGGAGATGATCGAAGAGGCGCTGCGATTTTATCCTACGGTAACCCTATTATTCAAAACTGTCAGTTTGAGCAGAATTTCGGATGGTTTGGTGCATTGCATCCCCGTAACGCTAATGCCTCCAATACTAAAGTGATCAATTGTAGGTTTAAGGATAATTATGGAGGTTATGGTGTAGGAATTTATTCCATTGACAATAACGGTATTCAAGTTATTCGAACTGAGTTTATCAATAACAAATCTGAAAATTTTGGCGGTGGTATATTCTTTAATGGGATAAACGGACTAATAGACAGCTGCTTTTTCACCTTAAATGCCGGACCAACTTCTGGGGGTGGAATGGCCTTAGTAGATGTTACTAATGTCACCGTTCAAAACTCATTATTTGATAATAATACAGCTACCAATTCAGCAAATAACGCTTCAGGTGGTGCCATATATCACGGTACATCAGGAGGGAGTAGCAGCGCTACATTTATTAATAATCAATTCATTAACAATAATTCAGATTTTGCTCCCGCGATTTCTAATTTGGGATCGAGTTGTACTGGAACCATCGAAAGTTGTTTATTTGAAAATAATAACGCAACACGCAATGGGGGTGCCTTGAGCTGTAGTTTTTCTTCTTATACTACCATTAACAATTCTGTGTTTAGAAATAATGAGGCCACAAGGGGCGGAGCCATCTACTCTGCAGATAATTATTCTCAGGTTCAGATAGACAGTTCCCTATTTGAAGGCAATAAAACCATAGGAAGTAACAATCCTGGTGGAGCGATCCATGTAAATGGAAGTACTATTATGACAATTACAAATTCTAAATTTGAGAATAATGAATCAAACATTGGTGGTGCTATTAATGTCACTGAAAACAACGTAAATAACGCTTCCCTTAAAGTTGAAAACACCTACTTTTTGTCAAACTTTGCGGATATACATGGTGGGGCATTGAACATTACTAATGCCAAACTAGATCTCACTAGCTGCGTGTTTAGTGGCAACGGCGGTAATGCAGTTCAAGGGGGAGCTATCTACATATTCGCAACGGGTGGTGATAATCAAAATGCCACGCTCATCAATAATTCATTTGGAGGTAATCTTGCTACCAAGGCTTCAAGCATTTTGCACAGTGCTGATCTTATCAGTACCTCATCAATGCTAGTACAAAACAATATTTTCGGAAATGATCCTATGGGGGCTCCAAACTATGAAACCTTCTTAGGAACACCAGTCATTTCTTCCTTAGGAGGTAATCTGTCTACCGATGGTTCTCTGTCTTCTGTATTTACAAGTCCGAATGACCTCAATAACACAGATCCCCAATTTGTTGATGTCTTAAATAACGACTTACATTTATTGGCTTCCAGCCCTTGTATCAACACAGGAATAGATGCCGGCGCACCGCTTACCGACATCGAACACAATCCAAGAATCGGTACGACAGATATGGGAGCACACGAAGGTTCCATTCCGATCCACAATAACAATCTCGACCGAAATCAATTGGCACTGAAACTGTTTCCTAATCCCGCTCACAACAGACTCAATGTGACTTATGAAGGTAAGGTAACTGGCTCCACCTCTTACAGCATTATAGGCGCAAACGGGGCAGTCCTCTTAAAGCAATTAGTAAACAACGCCATAGATCAAGAGCTTCAATTCGACTTACAGCACCTACCCAATGGTTTTTATGAGTTACACATGAACAACGAACACAAGCAATTGGTCAAGTCATTTGTGATCAGCAAGTAGATCATTTGTAAAGTAAATGGTTAGTTAGCTTTAGTTAGTTAGTTAAAGGAAACTGGTTAGATAACAATGTTGAGTTAGTATGCAACAAAAACAAATCCTACCAGTCAACGGTAATCAGGAGTAGAATAGGCGTCAGAGCCATCTATTTACTGATTACCATTCTTTTTTGAATTAGTCTTGATTATTGTAGTTTTAACTTCTATACATTAATAATTCAATAGGATCCCAGAAGATGTCATTAGCGCTTACGAATCCGCCTTGGCCACACAAGATTGGAAAATTGTGGCTCCCCTAATTGCAAATGCCGCCTGTGTTACCTTTTCTAGTGGAATTGTTCACCAAGGAAAATCAAACGTTCAATCCGCATTTGAACACAATTTCAAATTGATTAAAAGTGAAAAATACGCCATCAAAAACGTAAGATGGGTCAGTAAGAATGATGCCTTTGCAGTGTACTTCTTCGAATACCATTGGGTAGGACTGATCAACGACAAACTTTTATCAGTAACCGGTATCGGTACTGCTGTAATCGTAAATGAAAACGGTAAGTGGAAACTACTGACGGAGCATCTTGGTAACGTCAGTCTCTAATCGGTTCCCACTCAATTGGTATTTTTACAGAGAATCCTTCATTATCGAACTCTAAGTAGTATTTCTCCTTTTTCTTTGTGATGTGTGCTTTGTAGGACGAATCATCAAAACACATATCCATGTAATCCCAATAATAAGGAGTGCCTGATTGTAGAAAGATAGAATCTCCTTTTATTTCTATTGGATGATACAACGTATATATAGATTCTGCAGTCCAAATTTCTAAAGAACTATCTTCTTTCTCTTCTCCAAATTTTTCGGCAAAAACTGCTTTTGGGTTAGTTATTAATTGAAAATTATCCGTTTTTTTAATCTTAATCTTAATCATTTCTTGAGAAGATAATTTGAGAGAATCAAGATGGAGATAGTCGCTTAACATATATTCGGATTCCCCTTCTTCTGGCCTAATAAGCAGCTTACAATTTCTCATACTAATTAAGGACATAGTATCTTTTTGAAACTCAATTGTTCCAACTCTGTTTGTCTTGGACCTAATATAATCACTATACCCGGTACCACATATCTCAAATCTCCTCCCTAATACTTCCCGTAAGTATTTAAACAGATTTTTAAGGTCTGGTACGTAATTCAACTCAAACGTCTGATCTGGGTAAAGTCTTAGCTCAATCTCTTGGATGAAGTTTTCCTTCAACACTTTTTCACTCACTGGCTTCAGCTGAACATTCTCAGGAAGCGATTGAGCAGGTACGCTTATAGAGCAACTCAACATGGTAAATACTAACAAAGTGATTTGTCTAAACATATTGGAGAACATATCAATTTTCTGACCAATCTTTAAGCCGAATTACTAATTTCCAATAAAACCGTTTTAAGACAACAGACGTGCCGGCTTAGCTGCCTGGAATATACTGCGATAGCAGTAGTGCGTAGTGTAGAGGCAATCTTGAATTGTCTTGAAATGAAGTACCGAAGCAAAGCGGAGTATGGAATGGGAGCGACCCGAAGGGGAAGCCCCAAATAATAATTATTGCGAAATTAGTGGCCTTCTTTCAACAGTTCAATCTCAGCTTTAAGCAATTCGATTTGCTTCTGTTGCTCGATAGTATGTAGGAACAGCTCTTCGATTTTTTCTTGTTGCAAATTAGTCATTTCGCTAACGTTAATACCCTTGGCGACTACCTCTTCTTGGCTAGGCGTATTAGGCAAATGACCATTTGTTTGAATGAAGGATTCTACCTCATTAAGTGATTTTAGTTGATACCCTTTTTTGAAAACATAATCAGCCCATACGCTTGTCTGAACAAGGACCTCAGAAGAACTTATTCGACCATTCCAGATAAATTGATTATTGTTTAGGTTCATCCATCCAGAAACCTTTTCTTGATCAGTTTCAACAAATGCGATGAGCGCATCTGAGCGGATTTGACTGCCAAAATCGTGAGGCGCATTGGCACCAATTCCAGCCAAAGACTGGATACCCGTAGCATGTAGCAAATAGCCGTATTCAGAACCACTTTCCCAAGCAGTTACAATACCATACTCCTTTCCAACACTAACATAACCGTTTGCTACTGTGAGTTTATGTGCAGGGTTTGTAGATCCTATTCCTACATTACCCGTTTCTAAAATTCTAACTGCCAAGTTATTCTCCGCTTGAACGTTACCAGGAACCATTAGATCTAAGTGATCTCCTACTCCTGATATCCAACCTGTTTTAAGGATGTTTCGGGAAGTATGACTGGTCGCATTAGTTCTAAGTATGCCGCCAAAAGGAATTGCAATATTTCCAGCCACATCTAATCTTTCTGAAGGATTTTTAGTACCCATACCGATTTTCCCTGTTCCGTCTATGGTCATCCGGCTCATTGAATCCGTAAAAAATTCAATATCAGCATCAGGGCTTTTAAAATTGTTCTGTATCGTTAAATGATTAGTGCCTCCAGCAAACCCAACAACTGCTTTTATAATTCCACCATCTTGATGAAACTCTACCCTTGGTTGATCGGTTTCAGTAATATTGTCCTTATCGGCTTCTAACAAAATAACAGCAGATTTGTCAGTAGACAAGTGCAATAATTCTGCTGGTGCAGTTGTTCCAATACCTACATTCTGTCCCAAAAGTGAATATTGAGAGAATAGGCCAAGTATAAAAAGGAAAGTAAATCGTTTCATGATAAGAACATTAGAATTATAAAAATAGACTTATAAAACTAACGATTTTTATATGAAAAACTGAATTTTGATTACTATTTATTGGGGCTATTCCTTCTTTAATTGCTCAATCTCAGCCTTGAGTGCTTCGATTTGCTTTTGCTGTTCAATAGTATGGAGGAATAATTCTTCAATTTTTTCAAGTAATAAAGCATCGGTCTTACCCAGATCATTGCCTTTGTCTACCATTGTTTTAGCGGATGGAATGTTTGGTAAATGTTTGTTTTCCTTAACGAATTGCTCTACTTCTGTCAATGGTTTTAAGTAATAATCTTCTGCAAATACATAGTCTGCCCAATCACCTGTATTGTAAATAGCGACTTTGACACGTTCAGTCAGAATGCCTCCTCTCACGTAAAGCTTGTAATTCCCTGGAAATGTTTTGCCTGCGCTTAGGCTTAGCTTTCCTGAATTATTCATCACGAACCACTCGCCACCTCCAGCGTGCATTCTGATGTCTCCATTCAGGTTGTCAAGTTGCCAGTTAGAGAAACCTGTAGATCCTTTCAAGCGCAGTTCTCCACCCTCTCCAGTAGTATTTTGTGGGTCAATATTCAGATAATCTACCTGAGCTATTCCTGCTACATCTAACTGTTGTGCAGGAGTGACAGTTCCTATTCCGACATTTCCATTCAGAAAATAAGATCTACTGCCTGGAGCATCGATACCAAACATTTTAGTAAAGCCAGCATCTCCATCTACAGTTGTACCATACATTTCTATAACACCATTGTCTCTAAGTTCAATCGTTGTGGCTTTTGCCGATGGATCGCTTATCGTCCAACCACCAGCTTGCAAAAAGGCGTTGTTGGAAATTCTTCCGTTACCTCCAGCACCATTAATAAAGATATTATCACCAAGGTTAATTTTATTCGTGCCTGCGGGAATACGGATGTCTCCTACCACATCTAATTTTGATTGCGGCGCTAAGGTCCCAATACCAACACGTTGGTCCGCATGGCTAGCGTAAAGTGTGTTGGGGCCACCTAACCTAACATCTCCAGTTGAAAGATTTACGGTAAACGGTCTTAGCCCATTCCAAGAGGCATCAGGTGTGCCGTCATCTGTCAACAAAAGATAATAGTTGATATTATCATTTCGATGGAAAATCGAATAGTTGGGTTGCCATAATCGAAATGCATTAGTACTACGTGCAGTAACTTGACCATTGACATCAAGAGTATAAGCAGGTGTCGTAGTTCCAATACCTACATTTTGGCTAACTCCTGTAGCAGCAATTAGGATAAGACTAAATAAAACGATTAGTGTGATGAATGTCTTTTTCATGGTCCTTTAAGTTTTGATCAGGTAGATCTATTTGTTAAAATTTATTTTTTAATCTTTTGTTCTCCTTTATTAATTCTTGGTTTTGTTCCTCTAACGAATTCATTCGCTTATCCATCTCTATTACGTGGAGGTACAATTCTTCTATCTTTTCAAGAAGGATGGCGTCTGTTTTTCCAAGATCGTTTCCTTGTCGCACCATTTCTTCGGCAGAGGGCACATTCGGCAAGTGTTTATGCTTATTTACGAATGCTTCAACTTCTGGCAATGATCTCAAATAATAATCATCTGCAAACACATAGTCCGACCATTCGCCTGTGTTGTACATCGCCACCTTTACTTGTTCTGTAAGAATCCCACCTCGTACATAGAGTTTGTAGGCGCCTGGGAACACTTTTCCTGCCCCTAGGCTCATTCTACCATCTGTACTCATTATAAAGCGCTCAGCACCTCCCGTATGAAGTCTGAAGAACCCTGCATGGTTATCTATTTGCCAGTTAGGTGCGGCATCAGCTCCTCTCAATCGGATTTCTCCTCCTTCGAAGATGCTATTTTGTGGATCGATATCCATGTAGTTTACTCGTGCCACCCCTTCTACATCTAGTTTTGCAACTGGAGTTACAGTACCAATACCTACGTTCCCACTAGGAAAGTAAGACACGTTACCAGGAGCGTCTACACCAAACATCCGTCTCCAGTTTACCATGCCAGTCGTCACAGTACCGTACAACTCAATTCTACCGTTGTCTCTTATCTCTACCGTGGCAGCGTTGGATAAAGTATCCTTTAGATTCCAGCCTCCAGGAGCCAGAAATGCGTTGTTCGTGATGCGCCCTGTTGGCCCAGTTCCACTGATATAAATGTTATCTCCTAGATTGATATGGCCATAACCTCCTGGTACTTTGACATTTCCACTAACTTCCAACCGTTCTGTGGGATTAAGTGTACCTATCCCAACTCTTCTGTCAGCGTGATTCGCATATAAAGTGTTTGTGCCACCAATTCTAACATCTCCTGACGCGTTGTTAATTATAAATGGTCGAAGCGTATTCCAGCTACCATCAGGAGATCCATCAGCAGTCAATAGAATATAATAATTATTGTTGTCATTTCTATGAAATACGGAATACGAGGGTTGCCTTAATCGAAAGGCATTTGCTGACCTAGAGGATACTTGTCCTGCTACATCAAGTTTATATGCTGGAGTAACCATTCCAATACCAACATTTTGAGCAAACATCGATGTTGACAGTGTGATTAAGAATGTAAGGGTTAGTAGGACAGTGTTCATTTTTGTCATAATGGCTGTATTTGTAGTATTTATTTTTGTTCTAATTGTTCTACTCTCGATTCAAGTGCTGCGTTTTTCTCAAGTAGCGCCTCATTTGACTTCAATAATGCTTCGACTTGCTTATTCAGTTCTATGGTATGTAAGAATAGTTCTTCTATTTTCTCCATCTGCCACATAGATTGATCATTTAAATCCAATCCATTAGCTATAATTTCTTTTTCTGATGGCACTCCTGGAAGATGGCCTTTCTCCTTGATATGTTCTTGTACTTCCTTCAGAGATTTTAAGTCATAATCTTCCTCAAAAACATAATCTGGATAACCTGATGTGGTCACTCTTACCCGTTTTGCAGAAAATGTATTTAAGACGCTAAACTCCGCACCTGTTACCACTAATCTATCATCACCCAATAGGATTATCCGAGCGTCATTATCGATTGTCGCGTCATTTGAAAAATCTATAAAAGGAGTTCCTGTTCCTCGTAATTCTATAGCAGCACCCTGATTGGTTGTAAGTGATGCGCCTGCCGTACCCCAACTAATATCTCCGTTCACATCTAGTTTGGAGGCGGGGTTCAACTTTCCTATTCCTACACGTCCAGTACCATTAGGTTGCATATAGATATTCCCATTACCAGCACGGAATACCATGTCTCTGCTACCATAGGTAAAAATAGCAAAGTCATCACCATCGCCATAATTTGGGGAACTAATGTTTTTCATAAATCCTCCCCAAAAGTCACCGGGATTTCCAAATCGTAAAAATTCATAGGGCGTGGATTTTAGTCCTGGTTGCAAATAATGCGTTTGCGTAGTCCCGTTGACATCTAGATCATGAATTGGTGTTGAGGTTCCAATTCCTACTTGTGACAAGGCAGGAAAAGCAAATCCTATCAGCAAAATGCCTATAAAAACAATGATTTTATTTTTCATAATAAGCTTATCTATCTTTTAAGTTGATTATTTTCTTTTTGTAATTTTTGATTCTCTATTTTAAGTGCTTTGACTTCTTTTGCTAGTGCATCTACCCTTTTCTCATTTTCAATCATATGAAGGAACAATTCTTCAATTTTCTCCATTTGCCACATAGATTGATCATTCAAATCTAATCCATTGGCTACAATTTCTTTTTCAGATGGTACTCCTGGAAGATGACCTTTCTTCTTGATATGTTTTTGAACTTCCTTAAGCGTTTTTAAGTCATAATCTTTTTCAAAAACATAATCAGGATAACCCGTTGCAGTAACTTTGATTCGTTTTGCCGATAATGTACTCAAGACATTAAACTGCGCACCGTCTAAAGTTAGTCGGTTATCACCTGCCAAGATTAGTCGGGCATCATAGTCGGTAGTTGCGTCATTAGAAAAATCGATATATGGTGTCCCAGTTCCTCTCATTTCCATGTTAGCTCCTTGTCCAGTGCCTAGAGCTGCTCCTGCTGTCCCCCAACGAATACCTCCGTTAACATCCAATTTAGCACCTGGGTTGGCTTTTCCGATCCCAACATTACCACCTGTCTCAATAAAAATATGTCCTGTATTTACGCGATATCCGATAGCTAAAGCATTGTTTTCTACTTCAATATTAGCGTAGTTGGTACTCGCCACATCTCTAACAATCACACCATAAGTCGAACTTTGTGTTTTTAGTTCTACATAACCACCAACACCACCATGAATTCTAAGACTTCCATTACCACCATGAATATCATTTCCTTGAAAACGGGCATCACCAACTACGTCTAGTGCGTGCTCTGGGGTAGTAGTTCTAATACCAAAAAATCCATTGGAATAGTTGACTGTAAACCCAGGACTCCAGGTAATCGCTGACCCTGCTGCACCATATCCGCCATACCTGAATTGATAGTTAGATGCTGTAGTGTTCGCTGTAGTGGAGGCAAGGTGCTCATTATAAGCAATACCAGCTGACATACGGACTGGAGTACCACCTCCTGTAGTATTCCAATACTGCTGATAGTTTCCAGTACCATCATTAGGATTTATGTACATAATGGATCCTCCTGCATTAATATCTACCTTGATACCCTCATGCAAAGAAATACCATTAACATGCAACAATTCTGTAGGTGTACTAGTTCCGATACCTACATTTTGAGCGTAAGTTGTTGTTGTCAAAAAAAGAAACAAAATCACGCTGAAAACAAAAGTTGTTAAGAATTTCATAGGATGATTGTTAGGAGTCAGTTGTTTATTATTTATTAATAATAGCTGGTTGTTCATTCTGATAAGTAGCACTGGTTTTATTAGGTTGTAGCCCACATCCCCCTATGTTTGCATCTAGCACACTTCCCGTTTGTGCTTCAAACCCGGGAATTAGATCTACTGCATTTCCTGCACTAAGTTCCACATTAGCACTAGCAGGAATTGTTCCAGCCGAAGTTATTTTACCTCCTGCAAAAATATCGCCTGTAATATTACCTGTTGTAGTAGTGATATTTAAAGCACAACAGGGTACAGGATTGTTTGCAGAAGTACCATGATCTCTTTGCCGTGGATAACCATTATTCATATCTGCAAAGGCAACCCACTGCTGCTGACCAGAACCAGAAAGGGATTGTCTGACTTCAAAATGTAAGTGAACACCATAACTGCAAGTACCTCCAGTTCCGCCCTCAATACCCACTCTTTCTCCTTGTCCAACACATTGGCCAGCTGTCACGGCCATACTCGCAAGGTGCGCGTAGTAAGAATACCAGGTAACACCACTGCCCATATCGTGAGCCACTCGAACCAGTAGTCCATACCCACAGCTGCCTGGAGTAATATTGGAGGCACTGTATACTGTTCCTTGGCGTGCTGCTACAATTGGCCCTTGGCCGTTGTTGCTTCCCGGAAAGTTTAGATTACTCCAGTCTGTTGCTCTATAACCATGATGGCCAAATGAGTAACTACAGTTTGACGAAGCTTGTCCGGTTTGCGGAAGTGGGGGGCGTGGTGTGCCATCTCTTGTCACACACCAGTCTTCATTGAGTGTAAAGGGCAGTCGCCAGTCATTAGCGAATTTCGTTTGTTTGTTATAAAGTTGTGCCATTGATATCGTAGGTATTGATTGCTTACTGCTATTGACACCAAGAAGCAAGATCTGACTACCAGATGACTGGTGTAGTGTTTTCTCAGTTTGGGTAGTCAGGTTATATTCCATCAGTAAATCAGCCACACCGTGAACAACATCTCTATCAGGAACTGAAGCGGCCGTGTAATACAGCTTTGTTCGGTCTGTAGAAAGTATAGGCGTACACATGTAATTTTCTGTCAATCCCAATTTCTGAAAGTTATTTGTTGATATTCTGTATTCCCAAACTCCTAGATAGTCCTCACTGAATCTAATATCCATTTCCTGGAGATAAAGGACATCTGGATCAATTCCAAAACCAATAGGGAGGAAACTGTGTGTCGCATCGGGCGTTTGATTTTCATTAAAAACAACTTGAGTGACTTTGGTTGATATATTGTACCTATACAGTTTCGACGCCACGTCCGAGTCTGGGATATCTGAGTAAAAAAGTTCATTGGGAGCATACGGAGATCGGATACTCTGCAAAAAGTGGGTTTCTGTTCTTAAACTAAATCCTAATTCTGGTTTTGAATAAATAATCGGATCTGTTTTCAACTGATTTTCATCAGCAGGCCAAAGTGATGGACCAATTTCTGTTACATTAGTAGTATTAAGTTCAATCGAATGAAGCATTTCTTGCTCATAAATGATCAATTGGTCTGCTTGGTTTTCATAGCCCAATAGCGCTGCAAAAAACGAAATAAATAAAAGTCCTGAAATTTTCATATTACTGATACTTAAGATAGTAGTATCTAAAAGTAATAAATTGCATTAAGAATAAATAATTTTTAGCGACCATAATTTAATCCTTATATTTAGGATCCTCAGTGGCTCTTTTGAAAAAAATCAGATCGTTTTTTCTGAACAAAGTGGTTTACTGAAGGCTGAAAAACGGTATAAATACATTGAAATACATTCCAATAATCATTAATAAAGATCTTTTATGAAAATCTTATTTGCTCCTGTTATTTTTCTTTATTTGATTTTGTAATCCATACTACAACATTGCGGCACAAACTAACAATATCATTAGTGATGTACAGTCTCTTTTAGATAATGGACAATCCCCAATATCACTATACAAATCTGGAGTTCCTTTAAACAATTTGTATGGTAAAACTTATAAAAAGGACTCCTCTTTTATTTAAACACAAGCACTGGACATGGCCTTGTTGCCCACACAAAAGACTTCCCCAGAACAGCAGGTTGGGGATGCGATTCAAAAGATGTAATAAACGCGTCAAATGTAATAAGCAAACCGTTTAGACCAGATAAAGATCAACAAGTAGGGGCTCGAATCGGAGATCGCAGAGTCAATACTGACGGCATTACAAGCACTTGTACAAATACGTATACAGGTTATCTTGCAGCATTCTTATGCCGTAAATTAGGCAATGAGTGGTACCTACCCTCGCCTGGTGAATTAGACTTGATTTACAGAAATTTGTATTTAATAGGACATGGTGCTCTATCCCCCAATCGCTATTGGTCTTCTACTGAATATGATAGATCTTGGGCTTGGAGCCAAAGTTTTGATTCTGGGATACAACACAAATTCGCAAAATGCAAAAACAATCAAAAAGTACGGGCTATTAAAGCCTTTTAGACTTGGCAAAGCGTCATCCTAAATAGAAAAAAGCTCAAACACCATTATGGTATTTGAGCTTCCATTAACTAACTCAAACCTATTTCTTATTGAATCTTAATCATATAAGGCATACGCATCTGAATGCCTGACATCTCTTTTATTTGTTTTGCCTGATCATAGTATTCGTAGTAATCGCCAAGCTCTTGACGCATCATCACATCAAGTGGTTTTTTACCAGTGATTTTTTCCAGGATTTCTTCCATTTTTGATTTGGTCTTTGGATACTCTACCGTACGGTAACTATCCAGATTTGCTAACTTAGCAGCATGTGCCAATGCATCATCCAAACCACCAAGTTCATCGACCAAACCTAAGCGTTTTGCTTGAGTACCCGTCCAGACACGTCCTTGAGCCATAGTTTCTACTTTGTCAACTGAAATACCTCGGCCAGCAGCTACACGCTCCTTAAACTTACGGTATACAGAGTCAATACTTTCCTGATAGATAGCTCGTTCCATATCATTCAAACTGAACATTGGGGAACCTGTAGTCGCAAATTTGGAAGTTTTTACCGTATCAAATTCGATACCAATTTGTTTGTCTAAAAATTCGTCAACATTTGGTAGTAAACCAAACACTCCAATAGAGCCAGTAACAGTATTGGGTTCAGCAAATATCTTCTCGCCTTCACAAGCGATATAATACCCACCAGAAGCTGCAAAATCACCCATAGATACCACAAACTTAATGCCTTGCTCTTTTGCTATGATTATTTCTCTCCAAATGTTTTCGGAAGCCAGACTGCTACCACCACCTGAGTTGACACGCAACACAATCGCTTTAACTTTCTTGTCTTTTCTGATTTTACGAATCATCTTAGCGTATCGTTCTCCACCAATATTACCCGTTTCGCCTTGTCCGTCTACAATGCTTCCTTCTGCATAAAGTACTACGATCTTATCACCAGTCAATTTACCTTTTTTGACTGCTGACTTGTAGTATTTCCCTAGCGAAATCGCATTGATATCATCACCCTTATCGTTACCCAATCGCTCATTCAATTCATCTAGGATTTGATCCTTATAACGCAGTCCATCAATCAACTTAAAGGTTACTGCGTCTTCCGCATCTCTCAGTTTCATTTCATCGGCAAGCTCCTTCAGAAGGGCAACAGATAAATTTCTAGATTTTCCGATATCAGCAAGGTAGTTGTTAAAATACTCACCCAGGTATTCGCGAGTCTGTTTCTTGTTTTCAGGACTCATATTGGTTCGTCTGAAAGGCTCGGTCGCACTTTTAAACTTACCAGCGTACAACACCTGCATCTCTACACCTAATCGGTCTAACATGTCTTTAAAGAAAGGGATTTGAGCGGCAAATCCATTAAACATAACCCCGCCAACTGGATTCATATAGACCTTGTCTGCAGCTGATGCCAGGTAGTAAGTTCCTTGGGAATAATAGTTGTCATAAGCCACAACGAATTTTCCAGATTCCTTGAAATTTTCAATGCCTTCTCGGAGCCTGCTTACGGTTGCCATTCCTGCCTGTGGCTGTTTGACTTCCATATAAATACCCTTAATATTGTCGTCATCCTTCGCTGTTTCTAAAGCTTTTAGGATATCTGTTAACCCTAGCACTTTCTCTTCATTAAGATCAAAGCTAACACTACTAGAAGCGACATTATTCGTCCGTTCTGGTATCGCCTTTCCTAAGGTTAACTTTAACACTGAATTCGGTTTCAGTACAACAGTTTCATTCTTCTTAGCCATATTGGCTATCGAACCAACCCCAACGAATGTGAGCAGTCCAAGCGCAAAAAAGGTACCTAAGCAGGAGGCGAATAAAAATTTAAAAAATTGTTTCATTTAACTATTTCGATTTACTTATAATGATCTAATGAATTTGATTAGGGTTAATTCACAAGTACAAAGAACCTGAATTTCTTAATGAATAGGAACTTAATTAGACAAATAATAGGTTTCATTCGATAGATTCTTGATAAATCGGATATAAATTGAATTAAGCAAGTAGAATAGATCTATTCCTAAATGAAATTGTTGCATGCAGTCGCTTACAATAGAAATCCATAAGACATTCTACGGCCTTTACAATTTGAAGGAATGATTAAAAGCCTTAAACACTCTCTAAGTCTATCCCATTTTCTCTCAATAGACCTAGAATTTGCTCAAGCGTATCTTCCGACCATTTTATTGCCGCTTCTTGTAAAGGATTATCGAGCACTTGGTTGGCTTCACACGTTACCAAATGAATTAAATCATAATCATTGGGATGCTCCAATAATATTTTGATTGATTTTATTCCTCTGAATATTGGCCTTGTGCTCAACGCTATAATCGATTGAAGTTCAACAATGATTTCTTCCTCAGTATCTGTATCAGCCCATGGATGCCAGAGCAGTCTTTTGACCTCCTCATATAGATTATCTATAGGCGCTTTCAGTTGATCTACTACCTTCTTTCTAAAATTTTTCACCCGCTACTATTTTAGTGATGCTCCTAGTTAAATGCAACTTAACGTTATTTGCAAGCACAAAACTAATAAGCTTTCTCCAAAGTACCTTAATCCTTACAAATTGCGTAGCACCGCCCCTATTTGTAACGAAAACAACCCAACACTTCTAATAAATAACATTAAGACGATACCAATCCCGATAGTCACTTGGAAACACTTCGCAGTCAGATTCGAAGGGATTTGGGAACCCTGTGTAGCTGGAACAAGGCTTGTGTGGCTTACCAGATGGATAACCACTATATTTTACTAGATCAAACATAGGCGCTGCCTTCTGAGTCCTCAAGTTAAAGCCCCAGGTATAATTCATAGTAATCTTATGATTTGTCTTACCGTAAGCAGGAATCGCTTCTGGTAACTGCAATCCCAACTCTTTTGAGTTAGGGATGTCAGCAATCTTTCTAACTTGTGTCTTCACACTGTATTTACCTTCTTTCCAATCACTCTTTTCGATTTTAGCATACAAGACCTTTAACAATGGAACTGTTTCCATATCACAACAGTCACAATAATCAAGAATGTAGGGGTTTTGCTTTAGAAAAGCGACTACATTTTCTGCTTCTTCTTTTGTGACGTCGTCCCAAGGATCAGCAAATAAAGTCAAGGATGTAGATAGGATGATAATAGTTAGAATGGTTCTCATGTGCTTGTTTTTTTAACAAGTATAAGAGAATATTAGATAGTAAACAATTACTTAATACGTTTTTTCTACGTCTCTAAGGGCTACACTGAGATTTTTTAAAATAAAACACCTAATCGGGTAGTTCTACCTTCTTCTTCAATGAGTAAATTAAACCCAGTGTTATCGGAACTTCAAACAACTGATTTATCACTCCGTATTTAGTATAAGCCGGACTATGACTATACCGCAACCCCAAGCCCAGATTCACACCAATTCGCTTTTGCGTCCGCCACTGCACCTCTCCTAAATATTCTAATGAAAATACCAGCAAAGGGCGCGGCTTAAACAATGCCAATCCTAGCCCAAGGGAGCTTATACCATGAACACTCCATTGCCCTTTCTCCAAAAAAGTATTATTGTATCCCAAATTCAGCGTAGTCTGATTCCCCCAATCTACAGAGCGAAATTCAACCCCACCCCGCCAGCTATTCTTAGCCAACGGATAATCATAATAGAGTTCCGCGCCGCCACCACCACCAAACAATCCAGCAGTTTCATTACTCCAAAGACCAGGAAAAGATTTAAGTTGAAACCCAATATTCTGACTGTTAACAGTTCCTACTATAAAAATCGTCAACAGCAATAAGATAAGCGTGCGCATTCGACTATATTTAAAGTTGATTAGAAGCAAAGAAATTTCGTATGGTATTGAGCACTTGAGTTTGCTGCTCTTCAGCAGTGATGCCAGGAACACCATCACCGTTCTGAGTGCCATAATTCCCAAATTGACCATGGTTGCCTCCTTGGATTTCTAGATAAATTGTTAAGCCACCAGTGTTGGTAGTTGGAAAGTCAGCAGGAGAACTGATATACTGATCACTAGGAAGATTCGGAATATTTTCGGTGAACTTTTCCTGATCCAGTATTTTGTCTTCAGACCCCGTAATCGACAGCACAGGAATCCCTACTCTCGAAAGATCATTTACAGAATAGGCGGCCAATAGAAACAAACCGTCAAACTGATCTAAGTTCTTGGATACATCCATACAAGCCACTGCACCTCCAAGCGAATGCCCACCAACTACCCAGCGTTTAACTGCGGTATAATCCTCAATAGGTATAGCCGACTTTTGACTGTTGAGGATCGCCAGATTAGAGGTTACTTTTAAAATGACAACAGGCCTTTCATCAACAAGTACAAACTCCTTCAACATGTCAATGTAAGCGTGTGGATCCACCAATCCTCCTGGATAAAACATCACCCCAGCCTTGGTATAATCAACATCACTGGAAGTTAAAAAGATATAATCCATTGTTTCCTTGACATTCAGCCCTTGAACATCAGCAGCTTCATCAGGTAGATAACTGCAGGATGCCAACACTACTATAACTGCGAAATGTAGTATTCTTTTAATCATATTTAATATTACAAATATAGTAACAAATTGTTCTACTTCTCTTCAAAAAATATTATATAAATCTCTAGAAATGTGACACCGGAATTTTTGATTTTAAGCCTTACATGAATCCCTGACTATATTGAGTGGATTGAGCGTGTGATGAGGTTACGAAAGGCTTTACTTTCAGGAAAACCTTTAGTTTGAGGTCCGCCTGCTGCGCAACGGAAAGCAGGTATCAGAATCCTTAACAAACCACCAAACCCTTACTTCGGCACAGCACTAAACAATCCATTGTTGAAAAACCAAATGGTCTTATCTGCACCACTTACATCACTATCCATATTGAAATCCGAAGACATATAGACTTTAGAAAAACCGTTATTTTGGCTCCAGAGCAATCGATCAATTCCATTGACATCATAACTTGTTTGATCCACTATTTGATTGCCGTCTCCAGCTACTAATGCCCAAACTCCTGTAGCTAATTGCTTTTGGCCAGTACTGCCAACATGGTAACTATTCTGGGCACTAAAATCCCATGTCAGTCTGCGGTTAGTGATAGGAATGGGGCTAGGAGACATCGCGACCATGTGATTCCGATGTTCGACCACAATATAATAATCGGAGTCAGGAACGGTCTTGGTTTTACAGATATCTGGCCACACCACACTACCATTGTCTTGCAGCACTCCAGCCATCTGAAGGACCTCACTACTTTTAGCAATATCGGTTCTCAGTGAAAGCAGCACCCAGTCAACAGCATCGGCGCTATAGTCGGCATTACTCCATCCCTGCCCTTCTGTTCCACTGTAATTCCATGGTGCGATACTATACGGTTGTCCGTTGCTAGTGCTATTGGTCATACCTGGTAATACTTGATGGACGGTATTGAGCGATGTGGTCATATCTCCTGAATTACTATCGTAGGCGCCTTCCAACAAAAACCTGATATCCATTTCTATAGGGCCCGGATAAGCCTCCATTAGTCGAAAACCGAATACTCCAAAATTGGGTACCCAGTGTCCTAATGATCCAAAATAATTACTATTGAATCTTCTTGATTTGCAGAGCTGAAAGATCGCATCATAATGATCAATAAAAGCATCCAAATATCGAGTATCACACGTGTGATGATACATCAGCCAATAGCCATGCGCATAAGAGATCACTCTTCCCACTCGATGAGAAGAAGCCGTATTAACATTATACGGAATAGCTGTAGACGAATTGTCATAAGCGTTGATGAGGTTATCCCAATGCGTACCATTAGTCAAACCTGTGGCTGTATATAATTGAATGGCGATGGCTCTCGCACTGTAAAACTCACTAGAACTTACATTGTTCCAATTAACAAAAGGAGCATAATCGTTTACCTTATCAATCACATACTGCATTGTAACTGCATCCCCGTTTTGCTTAGCATGGATATACAAATTCAACAACTGCCAGTTATAATTCCGATAGCCATTATCAATACTATTGTAGTAAACGGAATAACTATTCAAATTATTCATTACAAAGTTCTTAGCCTGATTGTAACACACATTTACCAAAGGTGTCAATGGATTCGCCGTATTTGCATAAATCGTTGTATCCAAGTACTGATTGTAGCTAAGCAGCCAAGGCATCCCATACTGTGTTTCTAAAGCTGAAAGTGATGGCACATAGCTGATTTCTCCTTGTACATTAGACGCAGTAAATTGATTATTCACTGGATTAACAAACGTTCCAGGATCATTGGTATAAACACCCGTAAAATTAGCTGCATAATGCCCGTGAATCGCTGAATGCCAGTCATAACAACCATGAAAGATCGGTGCATTCAAGTCTACTCCAATACCAGTTTCGTACGTGCAGTTACGTGCTTCTTTGCCCCAAATATAGGTGAGTAAATACACATCATCCAAACTCGTAAATGCAGACAATAAGTTGTAATCCGGATTACCCTTAGATGGCCCTATTGCACTAGAGTGATAGTAAAACAGTTGATTTCCATCCACTTCTAACTGATAATCAAAACCGTTGACAGAAAAGTGACCAGACAAAATCCGTTGTTGGTCCAATAACAAAATACAGGAAAAAGTAGGATCGGCTTGAGCTGTCCCATTGAATTCAATTGTACCATTCGATAATTTCCTTGACTGAAATGACACAAACAAATCACTTTCTTTACCTTGAAACCCAAGAACAACCTCTTGGCTTTTACTAGTTACCCCAAGGGAAGACAATACGGTAAAATTATACCCAGGACAATTGCCAAGCTGCTGATTGTCTAGTTCAAAATGACACTGCGAAACAGCAGAAGACTGATATATTCTTAGCTCTTTTATTTGCGCAAAGCTATAATTTACGAATAGAGAGAGGATTAAAACGATACATACTTTTTTCATGATTGGAATTTGAATGGCTTGGTTGGATCTAAAATAACAGATTTTCCTTTTATATCCTAAATATAGTTGTTTTCGTGTGTAGTATTGCCAGTTTCCTAACCTTTCTAAATGAAAGCAAGGTGATTCGTAAGACGATACGTTGAAATATTTATAGGTAATTTTCATAATAAATCAAAACTTCATCAACTCCGTCACCCCAAAAACATCCACAAACCCCAATTTTTGGTACATCCGATAAGCATGATACCCTTTGTCAGCAACAAGGACAACCTCAGAAGCAGCAAACACCTCTTTTGAATATCGAATGGCATGACTCAACAGTTGTGTAGCATAACCGCTCCTATAATAATCCGGGTGAGTAACCACGTCTTGCAATCGAGCCAGATCTCCATGCTTAAACACTCCTAAGCTTGATCGCAAAGCAGTGTCTCCAGTCGCCCGAATCCCAAACCACTGAATGCCCATTGTTTGTGTGATGGTCTGTCTTTTTTTGAATCCATCAGTCCAAAACCACTCTAGCTCCTCAGTGGCCATTATTAACGCTAAACTGTCCGCAATATCCTGTTGATTGTTGATTAGGTCAAGTGTATCAATTCTTAATCCATCCGGCAAATCAGTAGTCAGTAATGAGCTACCCACCGACATAAAACAGAAATCAGTACAATTGTAATGAATACCTTTCGCCTGCTCCAATAATTTAGGAGTATGAGGAGCATCAACCACCAGCAAAAAGGTTTTGTGCCGTGTTTTAGGTGCAGTAAAGTTACGATCAAACAGCCCTTCGAAAACCGAAAGATCAGCCGTCGTTTCTGGATCAATTAATATTAAATTTCCACCAAAGTAGGTAGGAAACAGTTTACTTTCTATAACAATACTTCCTTGCTCCTTCTTAGTAATTCCAAGAGATTTTAGGATCGCTAAGTCTGTTAAATAATACGGATTGTCCCACATGCAGAAAATTGATTAATTTACACTCAATATACAAGTAAAATAAACTAATCCATTAATCACTACTTTAGGTTTCTCTGCGTCATTAATTAATCACTAAACACTAACCACTAATCACTAACATACTAAGCATACTGTTTGAAGACGACTATTTTATTGCCATCCATAAACCAAATGGGTTATTGGTGCACCGCACGGCTATTGCTGAAGAGCAATCAGAATTCGCACTTCAGATCCTGCGCGACCAAATCAACCAACGGGTCTATCCCATTCACCGATTAGATCGTCCGACCTCTGGTGTCCTACTTTTCGCAAAGCAAAAATCAGTCTTGAAGGATACGATGGCACTGTTTCAACAAAAAACAGTGAAAAAGGAATACCTGGCAGTCGTAAGAGGATTTACACCACCACAACAAACAATCGACCATCCCATCAAAAAGGACATTACTAAACAAAACGCCGACCCCAAACCAGCAATCACAAACTACACTACACTAGATACCATCGAACTACTAATACCTGTCGGCCGATATCAAACTGCACGATATTCCTTAGTCAAAATCACTCCTGAAACAGGTCGAATGCATCAGATCCGCCGTCATTTCAAGCACATCAATCACCATGTATTACGCGACAAGACGTATGGAGATTGGCGACACAACAAGATGATTCTAGATCAATTTGGCTGGAAAACGATGTTCCTCCACGCCTCAAAACTATCATTTAATCATCCAATTACAGGAACCGAGATTAATGTAGTTGCCCCAATCAATGAAGTCTGGCAATCAATGTTAAAGACCTTCAACTGGAAACTAGCAATCGACAGTCCTTCCTAGGCTACGCCAAGCATCCCTTCATTGTTAATTGTTTTCCTTGTTCATTATTAATTGTTTAAACGTTTTTTGTTTGAAATGAGGTAGCAAAAAAATATCATGTATTGCAACCCGGGAAACGGAAACTTGGATCTAAATGTTTAATATTATGTCAATTCCGGTATGCCAGCAAAAGCACCCACACTTTACAATCCTTTACTTGGAAGTCCTTATAGCACGACAACGCCACTCACCAACCCAGCATTATTTTAATTAATGTTTTTAGGGATTATTGTACAGTCTGTCTTTTTAAGGTTAGCGCTGTAGGTGCGAAATTTTGGTAGAATAATCATAATGACTTGAACCATATCCCTGTTATTATTATCTCATTATTCTTGCAGTCTCCAATTGTTTTTTTTGTTTGCAATTAACATCTATTTTATCTCGAAACATTTCTTTTTTTTAGGTAATAATGTTCATTTAAGTTTCTGATAATGAACATGGTATCTAATGACTTGAAAGCTTTAACACTTCAACCCGTGTGGAAAATTTGAAATTTTGTCTCTATATAAGTAGAGGATCACAGTTTTTTGCGTGCTGCTCTTTAGAACAAATTGTAAATCAAAACATGAAAGTTTTAATATGGCGGATATAAATAACCCTCACGACAAATTTTTTAAAGGATGGATGTCTGATATCAATAGGGCTAGAGAATTACTACAGGAACTTCTTCCAATGAAATTAGTTAAGCAGATTAAATTTGAAACATTAGTGCACAAGAAGGGATCATTCGTTACTGGTGCTCTTAAGGAGTTTATTTCTGATGTTATTTTTAAAGTAGAATTATATCATGGTAGCAACTGCTATATATGCGTTTTATTGGAACACAAAAGTTATATAGATAAGCATATTCATTTCCAATTATTAGCCTATTTAGGCAATGCCTACATTGATCAGATTAAGAACAAAGAACCACTTACATTGATATTGCCTGTGGTCTATTATCATGGCAAAGAGACGTGGGAATTGCCAGGAATAGAATACCTTTTCAAGGATTATCCAGATTCTATGTTAAAATATCTGCCAAAATTTGATTTAGAACTAATAGATTTAACGAGATTATCAGAAAACGAAATCATAAATCTTGCGAGTGGTATGTTGATTACTCCGTTGTTACTACAGAAATATTCTCATAACCCGGCAGCGCTTTCAAAACGCATTATCCAGATATTCGGAAGTCTAAACCCTTACTTGAATGTTACCCAATTTAACGCTATATTTGTTTATACGTATCAATTGATTGAATTAGAAAAAGAGGAGTTGGAAATTATATTAAAGCAATTACCTAAACCCGCAAAAAATAGTTTCATGACAACTTATGAAAAATTATTGAAAGAAGGGGAAGAAATCGGCCTTCGAAAAGGAAAAGTAGAAGGGGAAGAAATCGGCCTTCGAAAAGGAAAAGTAGAAGGGGAGCAAATCGGCCTTCGAAAAGGGGAAGAAATTGGGGAACAAAAACTTCAGAAAGCAAAAATAGAAATTGTGAAAAACTGTTTCAAGGAAGGCGTTTCTCCACAGTTAGCCTCAAAGATTTCAGGACTTTCCTTAGAAGAAGTATCAAAAATCTATTCAGAAATGAGTGACAAAGATTAGTGATAGTTGAAAATCCACGAGAACATAGGACACTGAAAAGGAGTTGGAAATTACACTAACGCAATTACCTAAACCCGCAAAAAATAGTTTCATGACAACCTATGAAAAATTATTGAAAGAAGGGGAAGAAATCGGCCTTCGAAAAGGGGAAGAAATTGGGGAACAAAAACTTCAGAAAGCAAAAATAGAAATTGTGAAAAACTGTTTCAAGGAAGGCGTTTCTCCACAATTAGCTTCGAAGATTTCAGGACTTTCGTTGGAAGAGGTCTTAAAAATCTATTCAGAAATGACTGACAAAGATTAGTGTTCAAAAATCATTTTGTTTAGTAGTCGAAACGGGGGACAAGACATTAATAGAGTTGGAAATTATAATCCAGATTACATATAAAATGAATTGTAACTACTCAGCACTAATTCAACATATTTTTCAAGTTATCAACATGAAAGTCAGGCTTGAATCCTAAATATGCAAAAATAAAGAGTAATTGTTTAAAACT
>Ga0209186_1000690_pt1 | contig 26216 bp, 17 predicted proteins | sample SidtaG_FD_187426 | JGI IMG/M metagenome (GOLD analysis project Ga0209186, IMG submission 187426) | Marine algal microbial communities from Sidmouth, United Kingdom - Sidmouth_Male2 metaG (SPAdes) (version 2) | ecosystem: Host-associated > Algae > Red algae > Unclassified | place: Sidmouth...
ACCACTACTATCAGGTCTATTTTGAACAGACACAAACTTAGCATAAAGAGTGTCATAAAAATTAAAAAAATATTTATAAAAAATTGAATATCAAATGATTAATTTAAAAATTCAAGTTTTACAAAAACTTAAATGAAAAAATAAAATATTGCATTTTCACCTTACAAGTGAGTCAAGAAAAAGCAATTATTCTTCGATAGTAGTCATTCTGTACACTATATCAGACTACATTTTTTATTCACATTTTTAAATAATAATAAAGAATAAAATTAAATTTATAAAACACTGAAAATCAATTACAAGACAAAAATAAATTCTTTCACTTTAATATCTCAAAAATAGGTGTCATAAAAAAACTAAAAGATTGTTTTGTTATAAGATATATTCAACATAATTTTGAGTTAGTAATCATTAAATGTTAAATTGTTTATTAGATTAAAAACAATCTCTCATAAACCACTAATAATCAAATATTTATATTTTTACAGATTATTTTAAAATTAAAAATCACTCCAAATAAATGAAGACAAAATAACACCTTCATTTAAAACCTGCAGATAGAAGACACCAAAGAATTAGAACCTCACCTATATAAACATAGGCATCCAACACTAACTAAAAACTTGCTGTAGACTCACAGCAGACTACTTAACTGGACATTAAATTAACTCATAGTAGACCATTATGAAAACAGTTTTCTTGTGTCCGTTAGCAATTAATGTAACATAAATAATAGTAACTTTATGAACTTATCTTTACAAAGACTTTTTTTTAGTAGTTGTGTGGTAATTTTAGGTGTATTAAATGTCATAGCTTTTGTAGCTAAAGACTCCCCTACTTCCTCCACACTCACTATCCATAGCTCTATGGAAATGGAAACCGTCATCGAAGCCGGCTGTACAGATCCTTGTGCTTCAAATTATGATGAACTAGCCACAGAAGATGATGGTAGTTGTGAATCCTATGACACAACTTGTAACACAGATTGTACAATAGGAGATATTGAGCTGTGGGACGCCAATTCTTGTAGTTGTGTTAGCGTAACCACCACCGTTTATGGTTGTACCAATGTCGATGCTTGTAATTTTAATTCAGCAGCCAACTGTGAAGACAATTCTTGTGATTATGGGGATACGACTTGTCCAATTCCTTGTAATGCAATAATGGGTTGTACCAATGCTGCTGCTTGTAATTTCGATCCATTGGCTACTTGTAGTGATGAATCTTGTATCCTACCTGATGGCTGTACAGATGCAACAGCTTGTAACTATGATGCAACAGCAAGTTGTGATGATGGTACTTGTGTCTTTGGTGTAGCAAGCTGTGACAATCCTTGCACGGATGTTGTAGGTTGTACTGATGCGAGTGCTTGTAATTACAATGCTGCTGCAACGTGCGATGATGGTTCTTGTACATTGCCAGATGGCTGTACAGACCCTACTGCTTGTAACTACAACGCCAATTCGACCTGCGACAATGGTAACTGTGACTTTAGCTGTATAACAGGCTGTACGGATGCTTGTGCCGCTAATTACGATGCCAACGCAACACAAGATGATGGTTCTTGCGAGCCTTACGATATGACTTGTAATACGGATTGTATGCTCGGTGATATTGAGGCTTGGGATTCTGCAACTTGTGGTTGTATTGTAACCATGGTTATGACGACAGGATGTACCAATACAAGTTCTTGTAATTACAACCCTGCTGCAAACTGTGATGATGGATCTTGTTTAAGCAATTGTAATACTGGCTGTACAGATCCTTGTGCGCCTAACTACAATCCAGCAGCCCAAGATGATGATGGTTCTTGTATAGAATACAGCACTGTTTGTAATACCGACTGTTCTTTAGGAGATATTGAACTATGGGATGCAACCATTTGTGCTTGTGTTGCCTACATTACCTCTACTCCTGGTTGTATTGATACAGAGGCTTGTAACTATGATCCAATGGCAAGTTGTGATGATGGATCTTGTACTTACTTCCCTTGCAAACCTGGTTGTACAGACCCTTGTGCGCCTAACTATGACGCTTGGTCTGATTTCGATGATGGTTCTTGTGAAACATACGATACGACATGTAATACTGATTGTACTTTAGGGGCAATTGAAGTATGGAGTCCAAATGTATGTGCTTGTGTGGTAGATGTTATTTCTGTTTTAGGTTGTACGGATGCAACAGCTTGTAACTATAATGCTGATGCCAACTGTAATGATGATTCTTGTACTTATGGCGAAACAGGATGTCCAAGTCCTTGTGATGCTGTATTAGGTTGTACGGATGAAATGGCTTGTAACTACAATGCAGATGCAACTTGTAACGATGATTCTTGTGTTTATCAAGGCTGCGCTCCTGGTTGTACAGATCCTTGTGCTGCCAACTATAACCCAGAAGCCGATGAAGATGATGGCTCTTGTGAAGCATATGAGATGACTTGTAATACAGATTGTACAGCAGGTGATATACAAGAATGGGATGCTGCAACTTGTGGATGTATCACCATAACAGTAACTGTTAGTGGTTGTACAGATGCAACAGCTTGTAACTACAACGCTGACGCCAACTGTAGCGATGATTCTTGTACTTATGGCGAAACAGGATGTCCAAGTCCTTGTGATGCTGTTTTAGGTTGTACAGACGAAACAGCTTGCAACTATAATGCAGATGCGACTTGTAACGATGATTCTTGTACTTATGGTGAAAACACTCAGTGTGATGATCCTTGTAATCCTATTTTAGGCTGTACAGATGCAACAGCTTGTAACTATAATGCAGATGCGACTTGTAACGATGATTCTTGTACTTATGGTGAAAACACTCAGTGTGATGATCCTTGTAATGCTGTTTTAGGCTGTACGGATGAAAACGCTTGTAACTATAATGCAGATGCCAACTGTAACGATGATTCTTGTGCTTACGATACCTGTGATGTCGGCTGTACAGACCCTTGCGCTGCCAACTACAATCCTAATGCAGACATTGATGACAACAGCTGTATTCCTTACAGTACTGTATGTAACTTAGATTGTACACAAGGTGATATACAAGTATGGAACACCGATTCTTGTGCTTGTGTCACAACCATTACAACAGTTTATGGTTGTACAGACCCTATGGCTTGTAACTATAACTCTATGGCAACTTGTGACAACAATACTTGTAATATGAATAGTGTTGAGGCGGATGCTGGTTTCTCTCAAAATGTATGTGGCTTAGAAGCAGACTTAAATGCAGCAATCACTGAATATGATGGTGTCTGGGTTACGCATGTAGGTGGTGTTACTTTTGAAGAACCTAATAACCCTCAAACACATGTTACTGTATCTCAACCTGGTAATTATGTATTCTTCTGGACTTTAACAAATCCTTGTGGTGAAGGTAGCGAAGGTACAAGCTCGGATGCAACAACAGTAATCTTTGAACCAAACTACACAGCAGACGCAGGAGAAAGTACCGTGATGTGTACGATGTCTTACGGATTAAATGCCAATGAACCAGAAGGCTTAGGTGCTATGGGTACATGGTCTGTTGTACAAGGTTCTGGTACTTTTAGCGATGTCAATGATCCTAATGCCACTGTTTCCAATGTATCTATGGGCGACAATGTTTATGAGTGGACGGTAACTGGGTTCTTATGTCCTCCTGTTAGCGACCAAATGACTTTGACCATCACTACTATGGCGGATGCCTATGCTGGTGAAGATGCGGATGCTTGTGGCTTTAGTTATATGCTTCATGCTACTGATGCTGGTGTATGGTCTGGTGATGGTGATTTTGACGATGTAAACAATCCTACAAGTATCGTTACTGTAGAGGAATACGGAACATACACTTTCACTTGGATGATTGCCGAAGAATGCGGTATGACTTCCGATGAAGTAACAGTTACTTTTGGCGAAGATATAATGTCTACTTATGCTGGTCCTGACAAAAACGTTTGTGGATTCTCTACTGAATTGGCAGCCGAATTGTCTATGAATGGTACTGGTACTTGGATTAGCAACTTTGGCGGAGTTACTTTCTCTGATCCTCACGACCCATTTGCAACTGTAGAAGTATCACAAGAAGGATACTATATCTTCTTCTGGCAACAAGACGACTTATGTGGTGGGGAAATGATGACCGTCTCTGATAATATAGCCTTATACTTTGATGACGACTATACCGCAGATGCAGGTGTTGATGCAACCATTTGTTCTACTTCTTATGACTTAGATGGCTCTCAAACAGGAGCTACTGGACAATGGAACGTTCTACAAGGAACTGGTATTCTTGAATTAGACCACGATCCAAATACGACTGTTTCCAACTTATCAAATGGTATAAACATATTAGAATGGACAATTGATCCTGAAGGTTGTGATATTGTTCGAGATACCATTATAATTACAGTATCTGGCGTTGATTGTGCAGGTACTTGTGGTGGTGATGCCGCCCCAAATACACCTTGTAATCCTAATGATCCTTCGGCTCTTTGGAATGAAAACTGTGAATGTATTGGTGATTTAACTATGGGTTGTACTGATCCTTGCGCACCAAACTATGATCCGACTGCTGAGGCTGAAAACGGAACTTGCCAAGAATACAATACCACTTGTAATACAGATTGTATGCAGGGTGATCTTGAAGAATGGAGTGCAGATGTTTGTGGTTGTGTGGTTGTTGAAGCAAGCGTCGGTGGTTGTATGGATGAAGAAGCTTGTAACTATGACCCCGCAGCAAATTGCAATGACTTTACTTGCTTCTATGGCATCGCTACTTGTCCTTTACCTTGTTTTGCTGTAATGGGCTGTACCGATGAAGAGGCTTGTAATTACGATGAAAATGCAAGTTGTGACGATGGCTCTTGTTATTACGACAACTGCGTTGTAATGGGCTGTATGGACGAATGTGCGCCAAACTACAACCCAAGTGCTGACGTAGATGATGGTAGCTGTATGGCATATGATACAACTTGTGATGATGGTTGTGATTTGACAGAAGACACTTTTGATAGCAAAACTTGTTCTTGTATCATTGTCGCTCCAGACCCTGACGATGGTTGTGATCTTACAGAAGATTACTATGATGTCACTGAATGTGTTATCATCAATACTGCACCAAGTTGTGACGATGGTGACGATTGTACAGTAGATACGTTTGATGCAACTACTTGTAGCTGTAGCCACACTTCACCAACGATTGATGATGGTTGTGATATTACTACAGATGAATACAATGCGGAAACTTGCGAAGTAACACACACGCCTAATTGTGATGATAATTGCAGTGAAACGGAAGATATATTCGATGCTGACAATTGTAGCTGTTCTAATACAATCATTGCTAATTGTGATGACAATGATGATTGTACGGCAGATACTTTTAATCTTGAATCTTGTGAATGTACTTACCAAAATATTTGCGCAACAACTGCTACTATTGAAGGAACAGTGTTCTTAGACAACAATAACAACAATATAGATGATAGTGGAGATGGTGATATTTCTGGTATCATTGTAACACTTTATGATAGCAGTGGTCAAATCATCGCTCAAACAGTAACGGGCGTCAATGGTGACTATGCTTTCTTAGATGTAGAACCTGGCGACTATTATGTTGGATTTGATATTCCAAACATCTACGTAGCTGTCATTCCTAATGTTGGGGGCAATTCAACAGATAGCGACATTGGATTAGATGGTACAACCAGCATATTTACAGTTGTAGCAGGAGATGCCATTATTGATTTAGATGCAGGAGTAATGCTTACCCCTGTTGATCCTTGTGATGAATTTGCGGCTGATTTAGCCGTTGTTTGTGAAAACGAAAACTATCGTATCATTCTTTCCTTTGTGGGTGGTGGTGAAAATGGCTATTTCGTCACAAACCACATCACTGGTGCAACACAAAATACTTCACAGCCTAACTTACTTTTAGGACCATTTGCCTTTGGCACAGGATATGATTACAGCATTGGTTTAGCCGATGACCCAGATTGTAGCTTCGACTTTATGCAATCAGTGATTGACTGTATTTCGACAGCCGTTGAGTTGTTAGACTTCTATGGTTCTGTTGAAGAAGATGGTAATTTATTACAGTGGGTAACGGCAAGTGAAGACAACAATGATTACTTCCGATTAATGCGTTCTACAGATGGCTTCTCTTTTGAAGAAATTCACAGAGAGCAAGGTGCTGGCAATAGCAATGTAACCCTTGATTACAAATTTTTAGACAAAACGGCACCTGCGGGCACTAGCTACTACCGATTAGATCAAGTTGATTTTGACGGTGCAGAAAGTCGTTCTAATGTTATCAATTTACAGCGCAATGTCAATTCTTCTCAATTACTAAACTTGTGGCCAAACCCAACGACTACTTTATTGAATGTTCAATACAGTAGTACCGCAGCGACCGCCTCTCAAGTCAGTGTTTACAATACACAAGGACAATTAGTCAAAGTCGTGTATGATGAAGCACAAGAAGGGCTAAATACTGTAACTATTAATACAACAAACTTCTCAGCAGGTTTATACTTCGTAGAGTTTACCATCAACGGTCAGACTTTGGAAAGAACCCGATTTGTGAAAAAACAATAAACTCTCAGCTCACTCTTTAGTTTACGACATTTCAATGCCTCAAGACCTTCTGGTTTTGGGGCATTTTTTTGCCTAAAAATAACCGTTAAGACCCTCCAAAATAGACCTGATAGTAGTGGTATGGTGGCGTGTAGGGGCAGACCTATGTGTCTGCCCGAAGCGTAGGCAAGCCACCATAAGAACGAATAGCAGGCCTTTCCACCACGATGAAAGACAAACCGCTCTCTCCTTATAAATCTAAAAAAAGAAACGAAAAGCTTTAGAGTCTACAGATTTCCCTATTTTTGAGGAGAGAACGGTAAATTGCTCCGTCGTCACACAGGGTCTCGCTATCCACTATTATGGCAAAGGAAAAACCAATTTATTAAAGTAAAGTAACTACATAAACCACAAAAACTACTTAAACCACATAAACCAATTTGCCATACCGCTACTATCGAGTCTATTTTAAATGGCCTCAACATCAAAGAACTGTAAGAGATATTCCTTTAAAAAATATAAAAATGTTTGAAAAATTAGAACACTTAGGCATTGCCGTCAAAAATATAGAAGCCTCCAACCCATTGTTTGCAAGCTTATTGGGGCAAAAATCACCCTACAAGGTTGAAGAAGTAGCGTCCGAAGGCGTTAAAACGGCTTTTTATGATGGTGGGAATGTGAAGATTGAATTGTTGGAAGCGACCAAAACAGACAGTCCTATCCATAAATTCATAGAAAAACGGGGCGAAGGCTTGCACCACATCGCTTTTGAAGTAGAAAACATCGAGAAAAGTATGGAGGAAATGAGACAAAAGGGCATTCGTCTCCTCAATGAAACGCCAAAACAGGGCGCAGATAATAAACTGATTTGTTTTTTGCATCCCAAAGATACCAATGGGATTTTGATAGAACTCTGTCAAGATAAGGATAAAATCATTGTTGCTGACGAAGAAGAATAGTTATGAGTGGCGAGTGACTAGTGATTGATTAGTGTCGGGTGAATAAATTCACAAAAGAGGCATGTAGAGAAACTCCTTGTCACACGTCCCATCGTTCCATTAAAGAAACTACAACAATTCTGCTAAGATGGTGTGTCCACCCTTTACCTTTTGCTTCAAATCGACCTTAATATCTGCATCTAATGGCAAAAATATATCGACACGAGAACCAAATTTGATAAAGCCAAATTCCATTCCTTGAATCACTTGCTCGCCTTCATCTACATAATTAGAGATTTTTCGAGCAACTTTTCCTGCAATTTGGCGCACCATCACCTCCAAATCACCGTCTTTGTTTTTGATGACGGTTGTATACCGTTCATTTTTTTCAGACGATTTGGGATGCCATGCGACCAGATAGTTACCTGGATGATACTTGGTATATTCGACCCGACCAGGAATAGGCACACGATTGACGTGGACATTGGCAGGTGACATAAATATCGACACTTGAATTCTTTTATCTTTGAAGTATTCTGGCTCTTCCACCACCTCAATGGCAACAATTTTGCCATCGGCTGGAGCCACTACTTCATTGTCATCTTTTGTAAAAAGACGCTTTGTCGGAATACGAAAAAACGCCAATACAAACAAAAAACAAAAAACAGATAGTCCTTTTATAAAAAGGAGGTAGTTCGCTAAATTCGGATACAACCATTCTGCCGCATAGTTAACAACGATCAAAAAAACCATTGTACCTAAAAGCACAGTATATCCTTCCTTATGAATTGTATAGCGCATATGTAACACTATGTTTTTCCCTGTTTTATTACAAAATAGTATTTTTTTGAGCAAGCAATACATCTTCACTTCTCCCTCACAAAGCTCACCCAAAACAAAATATGGAGGGTAAAAGTATCAATTAAAACGTAATTACACAATATTATTATTTAGAAAAACCCTCAAAAGCAATATTTCACATTTATTAACACATCGTTAATTCTGTTTAAATCCAGCTTTTGATTCTAAAAATAAGTAATTGTTTATCAACACTTTACCTAATTATTTTTTAATACATAGTAAAAATACTAAATATATTTAATTTAACAATTCTAATCTCCTATTTTTTTTGTTTTTCATTGTTAGTAGTATATAAGTGGGTGGACAAAATAAAACGCACCATAAAAAAATCGTAAATAAGGCAATTACTACGTCCCTTTCGTCCCACCAAAATCGTTCCATTACTTAATAAGTTACTCACAATACAATATGATTAACAATGCTTCCTCAAATAAAGTTCTATCATTTGACCCATAATTATGGGTTTAGTAACAAAATCGGATTATTTATATATTATTTCATCGCATCAAATGCACAAACGCATAAATAAAAGGAATCGCAAACAACAACGCATCAAAACGATCTAAAAAGCCGCCATGTCCTGGCAAAATCGTTCCTGAATCTTTAATTTTCACGCTTCGCTTCAACAAAGACTCTACCAAATCCCCCAACGTTCCAAACACGACTGCCAATACCGCTACAACTGACCATTGAAACCAAGTCCATCCAGGCAATAACTTTGACAAGGCAAAGGCACAAATCAAGCAACCAACTAAGCCACCAATACTGCCTTCCCACGTTTTTTTGGGGGAAACTCGCTTAAACAAGGCATTCCGTCCCAACGCTCGTCCCGAAAAATACGCAAAGGTATCACTCCCCCACACCAACGCTACGCAACCCATTACATACAATGGCTGAAAACTTCCATTCACCAACGCTAACGGCACAAACAAAGCACAAGGCACAGTAATCCACAGAATACCCGCTACATTCGACCCCAAACGAGTCAAAGGACTAATGGAACGAGAGAACAAGGCTTTCAAAAAAAACAGGCTCATTAGCGGAAAGAAAAGAATAAAGTAGGCATCGGGCAACCAATCCAACGCAATCGCAGTAATCAACAAATACACCATCACGCCCAAAATCAAATTAACCACTGCCGCCGCTCCCTTTTGTGTTGGCTTATTAGAAGGCAATTTAGGCACAATTCCTTGATACTCTACCAAGCAAAATACGTTGATTAAGCCAAATAGTAACCAGAGGCTATATACACTAAAATACATGCCCAATAACATAACTGCCACAAAAAAGAAAGCGGTTATGACTCGTGTTTGTAAATCGCTACTCATACTTTATTTCCTTAATGATATTAACTGCCCTCAGAGCATTACTTTTCTTCGTGTACAGTTCAATTTCCCCAAACCCATAGGCATAATCTTGTTTATTGACAGACACACTTTCAATATCGTTATCCTCCAATATCGCTTTTGCAATTTCGATTTTATACAAATATTGAGAGCTATACACCCGTACCCAATCATCTAACATTTTTGATACAATTTAATTTTTTTATTTGGAGAGAACGGTAAGGTTGCTTCGTCGTTACGCATGCTCCTGCTGTCCGCTACTATAGTAAGCCACTCAAACAGCCCTACACACTTACTATAACACTACCATCAGGTCTATTTTGCATGGACAGAACCTTTTTTGTGCTGTGGTTTGTTAGTGCCGTTGTTATAGAGAGCATGACAACTTCAACACTAAGCACCAAGAACTAAAACTACAGCACCACAGCACCAAGAACTACAGCACCAACTTAAATAAACCGCTTATAAGACCGCATACAAACCACAAAAAGCACCACCGCCACCAACGAAAAAATATACGTAGCAGGCTCCATAGGAGGCGTATCTCTCGCCACTTCCGACGCATCTACCTGCCCAAAATACACAAAAATCACCTGTACAGAATTATTCAGGAAATGGGCAATGATTGGATACCACAAATTGCCACTCCAATAAAACAGGTAGCCCAAGACCATCCCCAAAAACATACGGGGCAAAAACCCATAAAACTGCATATGCATGGCACTAAATAAAATACCTGCAATCAAAATAGCCAAATGCGGTTTATTTGTTATTTCTTTTAAAAATTGCTGAACCACCCCACGAAACAAAAATTCTTCCGTAATCGCAGGCATCACCCCAATGAGAAAGATATTAAAAAGCAAATCACCGATATTGTTCATCGTCAAAAAAGCCAACGTCAATTCTTCTGCCCCCTCTTCCTGTTCCAACATCCAATTTTCCAGCCATTGCAAAGACTCAGGAAACTCCAGCATCCCATTCAACTGCAATAAAACCATCAAAATAGGATAAGAAAACAGAATACACAAGCCCGCAAACATAATGGGCGGAAATTTCACTCCCTTCTTCAACTTCAAATACCCCAGCCAACTGTCCTTTTTTAAGATGGCAAAACCAATAGCAGGTGTCAAAAACAAAGCAATACTCGACACCAATTGCAAGCCCTTCAACGTCCGCATATCATCAAACAAAGCGTCACTTGCCGTCCCATCAACCAAACTACTCACATCTGCCCCACCAACAAGCACCAGTATTGCTGCGGATAAAATGGACATTACCAAGAATCCAAGCGTACATAAAAACACCAGAAAAAGCCCTTGAACAGCATAACTTTGTTTATCTAAAAAACTCATAGCGCAAGATAATATTTTTTTGACAAAGTAAGTAAAGCCGTCAAAAACCATAACAAATATTCCTTTCACCCATCACCCATTGTTGACCAGTACGATTATTGAGTTTCCTGTGCAATGTTGCTTTTACCGCAAAGGGCGACGCAAAGAGCGCAAAGAATTAACAAAAAATCACTTTGCGAACCTTGCGCAACCTTAGCGAACTTTGCGGTTAATACGATATGTACCGCTCACAAAGACTGTGCTGGTCAACAATGCCCATCACCCGCAAAAAAAAAAGCGACACCAATCAAATGGCATCGCTTTAGAAATATTTTTTTTTGATAAAAGTAACGAATCAAATCACTCGTCACCTGTCACTCGTCACTATATTAGAATCGAGGACAACTTACAGGTGGATAACCACGCTTACCTTGAGGCGCACAGTCAAACTCATACCCCATAGATAACTCAATGCCTCCTTGTCCTAAAGAAGCTACTTTCAAAGTAGAAATGTTAATATCATAAGAGATACCAAATTTCAAGCTATTGAATTCTGCACCAACCAAAGCGATTACGGCATCACCTGGTACTTCAGACAAACGGTAAGAAGCTCCTATATACATAGCCGTTCCTGAGCCATTTCGACCACCATCAAATTGATAACCTACATTCGCTCCTATAACCAATTCTCTGGCGGCTGATTGGGTCATATAAATAACGTTAGGATTGATAGACAAACGGTCTGTTGCATTGATTTCAGCACCAGCGTGTCCCACCAAACGAGCACCCAACGTATTTTCTTCATCTCCTAAGAAAGACTCATTAGGTTCTGTAATGTGAAAGTAAGCACCACCACCATAAACACCAACGTTTTTATTGACTCTTGCAGAAAGAATGGCTCCTGCTCTCAAATCAAAGTAGTTGATATTGTTGTCTTCAATTGCTTCTCCATTAGAGATATTAGGATTGAACTCATTGCCGTCTAATTGGCTTTCAAAGAAAAGGCTTGTAAAATCTACGCTTTTATTAACCCATCCACCTTGTACACCAATAGAAATCAAGAAGTTTCCAGAACGATCTAATGATTTGTGATAGGCAGCCGATCCCAAGATAGAAAGATTATTCAACGCACCATCTCCTTGACGGTCATTGAATATCTGAAGTCCTGCACCTGCAAAGTCATTGCCAATCATACCACGCATTAATGGCATATCAAAAGAAGCGGCTACGGTAGAATAAGCATATCCAGGTAATTCAGGATATTGATTACGATAGTTCACCGCACCTCTATAGCATCCTTGCATCAAACCTGTCATGGCAGGATTTAGGGTTAAGGGTGAAGCATAAAACTGTGAAAAGTGAATATCTTGTGCTTGACTTTCTTGGAATACACCAAAACAAATCAATACTGCTATTATGAATTTTGATAAAAATCTATATTGCATATCTCAAATGTATTATGTCTGAAATTGTTGTTTATAATAATAGGCTTAAATATAGAACTTATACTGAATAATGGGAAATAAAAATTTATTCTTTGTCCTACATTGTAACCAAACTTACAGAATTTAAATTAATTTCTATGTACTAATGACAAAAAGTCTGTGAATCGCTAATCAATGAACCCGTAAATCAGCCCCCAAACAACTCAAACCACAAACTACCTCAACCACTTCACAGCTCGATAAGCTCCCTTATGATACCAACTCATTCGATTGTGACCGATGTGCCAATAATGTTCTACGATTGCCCCAAATCCACGATAAAAACGGGCTACACCTTCTGCCATAGAACCTTCAAAGTCCAATGTATTAGACGTTTCTGCATGTTTTTGGATTAATTGGTCTAACAAAAAGAACATGGCTCCTGATTTTTTACCCTCTATCCTTGTTGCAGGCATCAAATTATACAGGCGATTGTGGGAAAATGCGAAAAAAGCGATGGCATGTACCATGCCTTTTTCATCTATAATTCCCCAAATTGCCCCTTTATTGTGCATAATGCTTGTTTTCATCACAACTTCCATACGCTGATAATAAGCCTCATCCATCTTCAATTCATGGGCTTTCTGCTCTTTAAATAAAGCAATACATTGCGTGGCTGTCCATTCGCCTTTATTCTGGAGAATAAGGTTTTTTGCCTTCTTAATATTGCGTTTGGTATTGCTATTATAGCCTTTTCGTAAATTATTATACGGTTTATTTAGGTCAAGGATATAGTTATTGGCTTGCCATCGAGTATATTTTGGCGTTTTAAAGTTGTTCTGTGTATTGAGTGTGAGGTTGATTTGCTGAAATTCTTTGGGGATTGCTTCAAAAAATTGGTCAAATTGTGCTTGATGTAGCGTTTTTTTGAAAAAGATGCCCAATTGCTGGACTTCAAATGGCGGATAGATTGATTTTAATCCCCACTTTTTATTCCATATCAAAGGCATGACAATCTCGTAATCTCCATAAACCAATGCGTCCCAATGCACTGACACACTGTCTAACCACCAGCTATAAACATAAATCAAGCCATTTTTGGCTTCCTCAATAGTCGTATCCCACTTTATGCGGTCAATCTCTTTATTTTCAATATATCTTAGCAAGGTTGTTTCAATAGTTTTTGTGGTTTTTGTGGTTTTTGTGGTTTGAGTAGTTTGAGTAGTTTTTGTGGTTTTTGTGGTTTTTGTAGTTTTTGTGGTTCTATAACCAATTCCCTAATTCCCTAATTCCCTAATTCCCTAATTCCCTAATTCCCTAATTCCCTAATTCCCTAATTCCCTAATTCCCTAATTCCCTAAAAACATAGAGTTAGTTAGCTGTAAGACAATTTGTTCATCAATAGATATTGTAATTTTACAGGGAAATAGGGTTTTTGCTTTATTTTTCTCTTTCTCTGTGGTTGCGGCAGTGCAACATAGATCCGAATCTTGAAATTCTACTGTTTAGTTTCTAAATTCTAAAGCGGTTCTGACCTTGCAAAATAGACCCGATAGTAGCGTTATAATGGGGTGGCTAAAGATTTTGCGGGGCTTATAGTAGCGGATAGCGGGACCAGTCCGTATTTACGAAGCGATTTACCGTTGTCTCCAAAAAAAAATACAATATTTATCTACTCAAAATATATAAAAAAATGAACTATACCAAACAATTCACTTTCAGTCTATGCCTTCTATTTGGTATATGCTGTAACCTCTTTGCCCAAGATGTAGTTCTTGTTGGCGTGGAATTAGACGATTATCTAGCTCCTGGCGAACATAGTATGAACATACTGATACAAAAAGCACAAGGTAGCCCAGATATTACCTCTTTTGAAGCACAAGTAACGGTCAATGGCAGTAATTTGCAAACTTTTAGCTTTGATAACCTAAGTATTTCAAGCTCCTCTACGATTTATCCTGCCACTTTACCTTATCCCATTACTATTGGCGAAATAGCTAACGAACACAATATAGAAGTTATTATTATAGAAGTCAACGGTGGGGCTGATGAAGATGCTTCTGACAATCAATTCAATCATATTGCACAGCGTTTGACAGCATCTGTAGAAAAACAGCTTTTGGTCGAAAAAATAACGGCTACTTGGTGTCCTAATTGTCCTGCTGCCAATGTTATTTTGGAAGGAATTATTGATGATTATCCAAACCAGATTTTAGATCTACATTGGCATCGTGCAGATGAATTTAGTATTCCTGAATTTGATGATTTTGATGATGTATATAGCGTCTATCAACCAAGAGCCTTGCTTGACCGTTATGTATTTCCAGAGCATATAGGTGGAAACTATGACTCTTCTCCTGGTATGTACCGTTCTAATGGTTGGGAAGTATTGACTGCCTACAAATTACCAATTTCCTCACCGATTCAATTAGCCGTTGAGACAGACTATTCTTCAAGTAATGACAATCTAACCATTGATATTGATGCAACTTTCTATGCGGATTTATTGGATGGTGAATATCGTTTTAATGCTTATATCATTGAAACAGGGGTAACTGCCAGCCAATCGGGTTCTGGTGGTAACTCTAACTATCCTCAAAATAATATTGTACGAGCGGTCTTAGGTGGCATGTGGGGAAGTGAAGGAAGTTTACCAAGCAATATTGAGGAAGGTGACACACATTCTCACCAATATGTGTATGATGTTCCAAGCAATTTAGACCCAGATGATTTAAAAGTTGTTGTGATTGTTCAACGCTACAATGATGATGCTTCTGATCCTTATTCAAGAGAAATTTTAAATGCCATACAAGTCGATTTTGATGCAAGTAATTCTTTAGAAGTTACACCTATTGAGACATTTTGTAGTATAGATGCAGAAGTGCCCGAATTTACAGCATCTTCTACTGTGTTGTGTGCAGACCAAACAAGTCAATTAGAAATCACAGCTCCTGCCCCATCAGGCTTTGAATACCAGTGGCAACTTAATGGCAATGACCTTGATGGAGAAAATGACCAAACAGCAACTATAAACCTTCCAGGAAACTATACGGTTTATTTAACCGATGGCGATGGTTGTGTTTCTCAAAGTTCTGACGCTTTGTTTGTTGGAACGGGTGGTTTACCTAACTTTGATGTAGATATTGATATAGATGATTTGACGGTGACGGTCAATACAAGTTTCGATGCCAACCCTGGCAATGTCGATATTGAATGGTCTTTTGGTGATGGAACGTATGGCACAGGACAAGATACAGAACATACGTATAGCCAACCGGGTACTTATGCCGTTTGTCCAACCATTAGCAACGACTGTGAAACGATTGGTGATTGCTATTTAGTAGAAATTCCACATCCTTTCCAACTTGACGGAACCGTTTTATTAGAAGGAGCTTATGATGCCAATGGCGAGATGAATGCCGATTTACAAGACCTTATTCCTGTCAATCAGCCATACAATGTCGCTCCTTATAACTACGAAGGTTTAGAACAAATTCCAGTGATTCCGAACGATATGGTCGATTGGGTATTGGTCGAAGCCCGTACTGGAACACCTGGCACAACGGCAGAAGGAACAACCGTAGTTGAAACAACCGCCGCTTTATTGTTAGCAGACGGAAGCCTTAAAGAAATCAATGGAACTTCAGGGGTAGGTTTCAATAATTTGGTAGAAGGCGAAGAATACCATTTTGTGGTTCGCCACAGAAATCACTTAGATATTATTTCAGCCAATCCAGTCGTTGCTTCCAGCAATATGGCGTATGACTTCACCACTTCCGCTTCACAAGCATCAGGCAATAGCCAATTAAAAGCAAGTGATGATGGCTATTTTTATATGTACACAGGTGATTTCAGCCAAGATGGTGTTATCCAAATCTCGGATTTTGATGTATGGAAAGCATCGCCCGCCATTTTAGAATCTTACGAAACAACCGACGCCAACTTAGACAGAGTGGTTCAAATCACGGATTTTGACGCTTGGCTTCCAAACAAAGCAAAAATTGGCTCTATCGAAATTAGATTTTAACCTTTAGTTTTTGTGGTTTAAGTGGTTTTTGTAGTTTAAGTAGTTTGGGTACTCACCACATTAAGCCAACGCCTTATTAATGTTGTTTCTATAATTGGTTTTCCAGTTGTAGAAACAACATTTTTTTTTGGAGAGAACGGTGGATTGCTTCGTCGTGAAGGAAAGGCCCGCTATCCGCTACTATAGCTAATCAAGAACCACAAATCACAGGAGAACCGAACCAAGAACTACAGCACCAAGAACCACAGTACTTATTTAGCTATAACGCTACTATCGGGTCTATGTTGGACTGTCAGAACCCCTTAGAATTTAGAAATTAAACAGTAGAATTTCAAGAATTGGTTTTGCGAACCTTGCGGTTAGGAATGTGTACATAGATATTGCAACGACTAAATGGTGAGCTTATTTTGTACCTATTTCCTCAAAGAAACAATACAGAGGAAGCAAAATTCCCTTTTCGTCCCCTCGTCTTTTCGCCCCTTATATATAAAAAGAAATCTCCTTCACCCCAAACGTAGCTTGCTTACCATTTACCTTCTCAATAACCAAATGTCCCCAAGCATCGACCCCAATAATTCGCCCTTCAATAATGCCCTCTTTGGTCTGAAAAGCATGTTTTTCTTCAAAACGGTACAAATTATTGAGATAAGCCTCTTTTAAAGCCCTATATTTGCCTTCTCTAAGCCACAAGTAATATTTTTCGATATAAACAAAAAGCTTTTGGATGATTTTATCTAAATCAAAATGTTGCTGCGTCAAAAGCTTTAAGGAACTTGCTTGTGTCAATAAAGGTGGGAAGACAACTTGGTTTACATTCAAGCCAATCCCTATTACAGATTCCTGTAAATTCTTGCCACTGGAGCTATTTTCGATTAAAACGCCGCAAATTTTATGGTCTTTGAGCAAGATGTCATTGGGCCATTTAATAAAAATTTGCATGTCTAACAATTCTATTATACATTGAGATATTCCAAGAGCAACAGACATGCTAAGGTAAAATTGGCGAGTAAGCGGTAAAAATTGAGGTTTGAGATAGAGACTCATGGCAATATTGCTACCTGCTTCATCCAACCAGACATTGCCTCGTTGCCCTTTACCTGCTGTTTGATGTCCAGCAACAACCACAGCACCTTCGGGAACTTTTTTAGTTTTTATTAAATTAACTAAATAGTCGTTAGTCGAAGAAACAATACCTAAGTAATGATAAAACTTTCCTATAAAAAGTGCGTTACTAGAAGTATCCAAAGAATTCGTAATTTTGCATTAGATTAATCAAATTTTTATTTATTGGAAACGAAAATACAACAAAAGCCCAAAAATACAACTTCTACCATACTTACAAAAGAAGTAATAGAGGGTATTTTAGATAAAAAAGGACAAAGCATTACCAAATTAGATCTTCGTCATCTTGATGAAGCTGTTTGTGATTATTTTATTATTTGCCAAGGGAGTTCAACTACACAAGTTAAATCCATTGCAGATAATGTAATGTACCACGTAAAAAAAGAGTTAGAAGATTTTCCTTTAAGCTTTGAAGGAATGAAAAATTCAGAATGGGTCTTGATTGACTTTGTTTCTGTAGTTGTTCATGTTTTCTTAAAAGATAAACGAGAATTTTACCAATTGGAAGATTTATGGAGTGATGCTGTCATCACAAACTATACAGATGATGGAAAAATTGTTAAAGAAACTTAATATAGCCAACTTTATCTATGAAAAGTTGTCTACAGTATAAGAATATAAGAACTCTTCATACATGTAGTAAGTCGTGTAGCAAATTTATCTAATATTAATTTTGTCGCACAACTTAAAGCCAATACTGATAAATATCAAAACAAAAGATGTCAGAACAAGAAAAAAAAGATAATAATAATAAACCTAAATTCAACTACTATTGGATTTATGGGCTTTTATTCTTAGGAATATTAGCCACCCTTTTTGTACCCTTTGGCAGTACCATAGAAGAAACTAGCGAGCATCAGTTTGAGAATATGGCAAGTAATAATGAAGTGAAAAACATTGTCATTGTCAATAAGAAGGAGGTGGAAGTTTATTTAACAGAAGAAGCCCTCAAAAAAGAAAAATACAAAGAGTTAACTTCCTCTAGTAAATTTGGAAGCACCACGGGTCCTAATTATACTTTTGAACCTGCCTCCTACGAAAGTTTTGTAGATGATTTTAAAGAGCTACAAGATAATCGAGAAAAAGCAAATCAAGATATCATAGGCATTAAGTTAGAAGATAGAACCGACTGGCGTTCAGGATTTTTGAGCTATATGTTGCCTCTTTTCATTATTATTGCTATTTGGCTCTTCATTATGCGTAGAGTCAGTGGTGGTATGGGCGGTGGCGGCAGCCAGATTTTTAATATAGGAAAATCTAAAGCAACCCTTTTTGACAAAGATACCTCAGTCAGTGTTACTTTTAATGATGTAGCAGGATTGGAAGAAGCAAAAGAAGAAGTTGTGGAGATTGTAGATTTTCTTAAACACCCAAAGAAATATACTAGTCTTGGTGGTAAAATACCCAAAGGAGCTTTATTAGTAGGACCTCCTGGAACGGGTAAAACGCTCTTGGCGAAAGCAATGGCTGGAGAAGCAAAAGTGCCTTTCTTTAGTATTTCGGGTTCAGATTTCGTAGAAATGTTTGTAGGTGTCGGTGCTTCTCGTGTGAGAGATTTATTCAAACAAGCAAGAGAAAAAGCTCCTTGTATCATCTTTATTGATGAGATTGATGCCATTGGGCGTGCCAGAGGACGTAACGTGATGCAAGGAAACGATGAGCGAGAAAATACCTTGAATCAACTTTTAGTAGAAATGGATGGATTTAGTAGCAAGAAAGGTATCATTATGATTGCTGCAACCAACCGTCCTGATGTATTGGATAGTGCATTATTGCGTCCTGGTCGTTTTGATAGACAAATTTCTATAGATCGTCCTGACCTTAATGGACGTGCCGAAATCTTTGATGTGCATATTCAGCCTTTAAAAACTTCTGGTAATATAGAAGTATCCAAATTAGCGGCACAAACTCCTGGATTCGTGGGGGCAGACATTGCCAATGTTTGTAATGAAGCTGCTTTAATTGCGGCTCGTCGCAATAAAACGGAAATTGATATGTCAGACTTCCAATATGCTATTGATAGAAGTATTGGTGGATTGGAAAGAAAAAGCCGTATCATTTCTCCTGAAGAAAGAGAAATCATTGCTTATCATGAAGCTGGTCACGCTATTTGTGGTTGGTACTTAGAACATGCAGATCCTTTATTAAAGGTAACGATTGTGCCAAGAGGAATTGCTGCTTTGGGATATGCACAGTATATTCCTAAAGAACGTTACTTATACCAAACAGATCAGTTAGAAGATCAAATGTGTATGTTGTTGGGGGGGCGTGTTGCAGAAGATGTCTTTTTTGGCAAAATTTCCACAGGCGCACAAAATGATTTGGAGCGTATCACAGAGATGGCTTACAAAATGGTTTCTTTATACGGAATGAACGATAAGGTTGGAAATGTTTCTTTTAATGAACAAAAAGGAGAATATAATTTTAAAAAGCCTTATTCAGATGGTACTGCTGAGTTAATTGATCAGGAAGTTCAAAAGATTATTCAAGATGCTTATGATCGTACTAAGAAATTGGTAACAGCAAAAAAAGATAAGTTGGAAATCATTGCAGAAGAATTGTTAGAGAAGGAAATTCTATTTAAAGCAGATTTAGATCGTCTTATTGGAAGAAGACCAAGCGAGGTTTTAGAAGAGGAAAGAGCGGCTCGTAATGGTGCAGAAAAAACAACACTTACAGCGAATATAAGACCTAATAATGTGCCTGATGAGGATAAATAATGGTTCCTAAGTAGTCTGACAAATTTATCTTAACATTTTGAGCGACTTCTTTTTTCCTTATACTTCATTGAAAATACTCACCGTAGCTATGGCTACGCTTCCGTTTTCGTCCGCCTCGGCGTTCCGATTGTCCAAGAAAAAAAATAATCTCTAACCTTAATTCTGTCACACTACTTACAAGCAGAAAAAAAATGTAGAGAAGGATTTGAATCTAATCTTCTAAACATTTTTTAAAATACTTTGAGCCTACCTTTGAAAAAGGGTGGGCTTTTTTTTATCTTAGGGACAAGGGCGAAGGGACGAAAAGGGCGAGTGGTATGAATCCAGAGAAATGAGGAAGAGTACTGTTTCTAAAGCTCTGTCTGGCAACAATGATTATCTCATCAAAGTATCAAGTATTTCTGATTTTATTATGAATCAAACATCATCTCGCAATACAATTCTTGCCCAAATAAGGAGTGGACTGCAACAATTTCCCGCCTCTTTGCCGTATCCTGATATTGATACACAGATGTCTATTTTGAAAAAAGCTAAGACTGATGAATCCATTGATATTGAATTTGCAGTCAATTTTACGCAGAATGAAGGGCGTTTTATTTACTGTGAAGATAAGGAGGAGTTTCATAAGCATTTGAAAGATATTTCAAGGAAGACGGGGTGGCGATATATCTATTGTTGGCAAAATGAATTGATTGATTTTTTGCAAGAAAAAGATTTTAGGCAATGTAAAATTGGACATCGGTTGGATAAGGCGCATGCGGGTATTACGACTTGTGAGGCTTTGGTGGCTGATACAGGTAGCATCATCTTTTCTTCTGATTTACAAGCAGGACGGTCTTTGGCGATTTTTCCGCCTGTTTGGATTGTGGTTGCAACAGTCAATCAGGTTAAAAAGAATCTTAAAAGGGCATTGAAGGATTTTAATGATAAATATCCTGAGACTTGGCCTTCTATGTTGAGTATTGTATCGGGACCTGCCTCCACGCAATCTATGGGGATGCAAAAAATCAGTGGGGGCATGGGGATGCAGGAGATTCATTTGTTCTTTTTGGACACCGAGACCATATGAGTTATTTGAGTTTGTTTTTTAGTTCATATAAGTTCTTGGTGCTGTGGTGCCGTAGTTCTTGGTGCTGTGGTTTTTCATTTCGACTCCGCTCGATGACCAAGTACTGTGGTTTTTCTGTGATTCTTCATCTTTGCTTCGCTCGATGACCGAATAAATGGTGATTTTTGTTACTATTTTAAGTTTTGGAGCGTTGAGACCCATTGTTGACCAGCACGTTTTTTGTTTGTGGTACATATCGTATTAACCGCAAAGTTCGGGCAAGGTTCGCAAAGTGGTTTCTGTTAATTCTTTGCGCTCTTTGCGTAAAATCATTGCGCCCTTTGCGGTAAAAGGAACATTGCACAGGAAAATCTCTTAAAAAATGCTATGTCAATAATCGTACCAGTCAACAATGGTTGAGACCATGAAAAATAGACCCGATAGTAGCGGTAGGTCGGATTTAGATGTAAGGCATTTTGAAAATGCCTTACATCTCCGACCTTTAGCGTATAGCGGGCCCTTCCTTTACGACGGAGTATTTTACCTTTCTCTCCTTATATTTTTTAATCTTTTTCAACCATTATAGGGTCATTTGTGTTGTATTTACGAAGAATTGTTAAAAAGAATTTAAGCAGAACTTTTAAAGAAGGGCATTATTAGATAATTTAGCGATTCATTTCACACAATTTTTATTGAATATGAATTGGATATTAACTTTTTTTACTTCTTCGGCAGGAAAAAAAATCATAATGAGCCTTACAGGGCTGTTTTTATGTACTTTTTTGATTGCACATATGTCTGGTAATTTGGCTTTACTAAAAAATGATGGTGGGCAGGCTTTTAATGAGTATGCAAAGTTTATGACAAGCTTTCTACCTATTAAAATTATCTCTTATGTTACCTACTTTTTTATCATTCTTCATGTCGTACAGGGGCTTGTCTTGACTTTAGGCAATCGAAAATCTCGACCTGTTAAGTATGCAGTGACAAAGCCCGCAGGAGCTTCTTTGGCTTCTCGTAATATGGCGGTATTGGGTACCGTTGTTTTATTATTCTTGATTGGGCACTTATCTCAATTTTGGTTTAGAATGAAGATGGGTACACTGAATATGGTCAGTTATAACGGCGTAGAGTACACAAATCTTTACGAAGCGGTTTATATGGCTTTTAGCAATCCATTGATTGTCATCTTGTACTTGATTGCATTGGTGGCTTTGGGTTTTCACTTATTGCACGGATTTCAAAGTGCTTTCCGTAGTTTAGGTTTGACACATAGTAAGTACACACCTATTATCAAAACGGTTGGATGGGTTTTTACGGCTGTTGTGATAGGTGGTTTTGCCATACAGCCGATTTTTGTTTTTGTTAAGTCTATGGGATAGTTCAGGGACGAAAGGACGATGGGGCGTTTGGTTCAATCACCAGATGACCCAAATTAAAAAGTAAAATGATTGACAATATAATGTTTTAAAATATCTTGTATTATGGCTACAGTTGTAGATACACCTTCTAAAACAAAAAATAAAGGCGCTTTGGATGCTAAAGAACCTAATAATGGGCCTTTAGAAACGATGTGGACAAAATATCGTTCAAGTGTTGCGTTGGTTTCGCCTAATAATAAGCGAAAGATCGAAGTTATTGTTATTGGAACGGGACTTGCAGGCGCATCGGCAGCAGCAACATTGGCAGAATTAGGCTATAAGGTAAAAGCGTTCTGTTTTCAAGATTCTCCTCGTAGAGCGCATAGTATCGCTGCACAAGGGGGAATCAATGCCGCCAAAAATTATCAAAATGATGGCGATAGTGTCTATCGTCTCTTTTATGATACCGTAAAAGGGGGCGATTATCGCTCTCGTGAATCCAATGTACACCGTTTGGCAGAAGTCAGCCGAAATATCATTGACCAATGTGTGGCTCAAGGTGTTCCTTTTGCAAGGGACTATGGTGGCTTGTTAGCAAATCGTTCTTTTGGTGGCGTACAGGTTTCTCGTACTTTTTATGCGAGAGGACAGACGGGACAGCAATTGTTGATTGGAGCGTATAGTGCTTTGAGTCGTCAAATTGCAAAAGGGGCGGTCACGATGTACAATCGCCATGAGATGCTCGATATTGTAAAGATAGATGGTAAAGCTCGTGGCATTATTGCTCGTAATTTGATTACAGGCGAGTTGGAACGACATTTTGGGCATGCAGTGATTTTGGCGAGTGGTGGTTATGGCAATGTGTTCTTTTTATCGACCAATGCGATGGGTTCAAATGTAACGGCTGCTTGGAAAGCGTACAAACAAGGTGCGTATTTTGGTAATCCTTGCTATACCCAAATTCACCCTACTTGTATTCCTGTATCGGGCGATCATCAATCTAAATTGACGTTGATGAGTGAGAGTTTGAGAAATGATGGTCGAGTATGGGTTCCTAAAAAGAAAGAAGATTGTAACAAAGACCCTCGACAAATTGCAGAAGCAGACAGAGATTACTATTTAGAGCGTATTTATCCTGCCTTTGGTAACCTTGTTCCTCGTGATGTGGCGTCTCGTGCTGCAAAATATATGATTGATGACGGCAAAGGTGTTGGAAAAACGGGTGTAGCGGTTTATCTCGACTTTGGAGATGCCATTAAGCGTTTGGGTAAACAAACCATTAGCGAGCGATATGGCAACTTATTTGAGATGTACGAGCGTATCACCGATGAGAATCCTTATGAGCGTCCAATGCGTATTTATCCTGCGGTTCACTATACAATGGGTGGCTTGTGGGTTGATTATAATTTAGGAACAACTGTTCCCGGCTTGTATGCCTTAGGAGAAGCTAACTTCTCAGATCACGGAGCGAATCGTTTGGGCGCATCGGCATTGATGCAAGGTTTGGCAGATGGTTATTTTGTGATTCCTTACACTATTGGTGCCTACCTTTCTACTCAAATCTCTACCCCTTCTATCTCTACAGATCACGCTGCATTTGCCAAAGCAGAAAAAGACGTACAAGATAAATTGAATAAGCTAATGTCAATCAATGGCTCAAAAAGCGTTGATCATTTCCACAAACGTTTGGGTAAAATTATGTGGGAATATTGTGGGATGGCTCGTAATGCTCCTGGTTTAGAAAAAGCAATTAATCAAATACAGGCGTTGCGTCGTGAGTTTTGGCAAGATGTCCGTATTCCTGGAGAACAAAATGATTTTAATCCTGAATTAGAAAAAGCAGGACGTGTCGCTGATTTCTTGGAATTGGGAGAATTGATGTGTCGAGATGCTTTGGATAGAAACGAATCGTGTGGTGGACACTTCCGAGAAGAGTACCAAACACCAGAGGGCGAAGCTTTACGGGTTGATCCTGAGTACACTTATGTGGCTGCTTGGGAATATACGGGTGTAGACAATCCGCCTAATCTCCATGAAGAGCGTCTTGAGTTCAATAATATTGAGTTGAAAACGAGGAGTTATAAGTAGGTGCTTGGTGCTGTGGTGCTGTTGTTTTCTTGAGTGTTGTCATTTCGACTCCGCTCAATGACCGACTAAATGGAAAGTTGATTTAGATTTAGAATTTAAAAAAAAATGTGATGAAATTAAATCTCAAAGTTTGGAGACAGAAGAATGTGAATAGTGCGGGAAAGATGGTAGATTATACGGTAGATCATATTGATGAAGATATGTCTTTTCTTGAAATGATAGATGTCTTGAATCAAGAGCTTATAGATAAAGGTGATGAGCCTGTGGCTTTCGATCACGATTGTCGGGAGGGAATTTGTGGCATGTGTAGTATGTATATTGATGGACAGCCTCACGGTCCCTGGCAGCGTACTACGACTTGTCAATTGCATATGCGAGCGTTTAAGGATGGTGATACCATTACGATTGAACCGTGGCGAGCGCAAGCATTTCCTGTCATCAAAGATTTGGTGGTAGATCGTACTGCATTTGATCGCATCATTCAAGCCGGCGGTTATGTTTCTGTCAATACAGGCGTAACGGTTGATGGCAATTCGATTCCTATCTCTAAAGATGTATCTGATGAGTCCATGGATGCGGCGGCTTGTATTGGTTGTGGAGCGTGTGTAGCGGTTTGTAAAAATGCTTCTGCGATGCTGTTTGTTTCGGCAAAAGTTTCCCATTTAGCGTTATTGCCACAAGGTGAGCCAGAACACCAGACTCGTGTACAAAATATGATGGAACAAATGGATAAGGAAGGCTTTGGAAGTTGTACCAATACGACCTCTTGTGAGGCAGTTTGTCCCAAAGGTATTTCTGTTACAAACATCGCTCGTTTGAATCGAGCTTACATTGCCGCTTCTTTTGGTGCGCCCAAAAATGAGGAGGAGGATAAGAAGTAGGGGTTTGGGTGACAGGTGGCGAGTGTCTGGTGACAAGTGATGTTTGCTTTGTGTGAGTGAAATAAGAATTTTAAAATAGGTAAGGAATGTCTCTTTGTGGGGCGTTCCTTTTTTTTATTTTTTGGAGCGAAAATCTTTAAATTCTGAAGTCTAATTTTTGAATTCTAAAGTGGTTCATTTCTATTAGGAGCGAAAGGTCTTTACTTCGTCGTGAAGGAAAGTCCTGCTGTCCGTTCTTATGGCTTTTAAGACAAGAACCACAAATCAAATAAGAACCGAACCAAGAACTACGGCACTAAGAACTACAGCACCAAAAAAAGCCATACCACTACCATCAGGGCTATTTTGGGTGGTCTGGACGTTTTTTTGTCGTTTTTTCATTTATCGTTGTATCAGTATTTTCTCGCTATGGTGGATACCGTTTTCATCTTGGAGTTGGCAGAGGTAGATGCCTGATTTCAGCGTATTTACGGCTATTTTTGTGGGGGATGTATTGAGTTTTTGTTCGT
>Ga0209186_1000693_pt1 | contig 26176 bp, 27 predicted proteins | sample SidtaG_FD_187426 | JGI IMG/M metagenome (GOLD analysis project Ga0209186, IMG submission 187426) | Marine algal microbial communities from Sidmouth, United Kingdom - Sidmouth_Male2 metaG (SPAdes) (version 2) | ecosystem: Host-associated > Algae > Red algae > Unclassified | place: Sidmouth...
GTATTTTTGCACATAGACGATTTAAGAGGGCGTGATTGAGCAAGCTCATTGACATAAACCCTTGATAATCAAGTGCCATTGTTCTCAATCTCAACGGCATTTAATCGAACCATCTTGGAATTGAAACGGGCTTGATTTGGCTTCAAATGAGATATTTTCATACATTTAATCGAACCATCTTGGAATTGAAACGCTCGTCAGAATAGTGTTGATACGATTAAAAAAGAACATTTAATCGAACCATCTTGGAATTGAAACCGTCTTGGCTTTACAAGTGATGAGATTTTGAAGGTCATTTAATCGAACCATCTTGGAATTGAAACGGGCTAAAGCAGACTGGACAATCGGGATGACTCTTACATTTAATCGAACCATCTTGGAATTGAAACTCTTCTTGCTCAGAGGTAAGTAGTTGTAAGAAAGATCATTTAATCGAACCATCTTGGAATTGAAACTTGAAAGCTCGCCACTTTTGTATGGAAATGAGAGGTGCATTTAATCGAACCATCTTGGAATTGAAACTTGCTCAATACACCAACCTCGCTATCTGTGAACTTCCATTTAATCGAACCATCTTGGAATTGAAACGTTTTTCTAATAGATAGACCGTTTTTAAGTTCCCTTACATTTAATCGAACCATCTTGGAATTGAAACTTATTATACCCTTTTGGGGACAAAGTTTTCAAGGTCATTTAATCGAACCATCTTGGAATTGAAACAATAGCACAGAAACTTCTTTTTTCGTTAAATTAATCATTTAATCGAACCATCTTGGAATTGAAACAGTATTAACCTGCTGCCACTACACAATTTAATATACATTTAATCGAACCATCTTGGAATTGAAACGGTTATAAGAGAATTTGAGAAGGAAGCAAATAAGCCCATTTAATCGAACCATCTTGGAATTGAAACTTAGAGAATTAGAAAGTAAAACGAAGAAGTAATAATCATTTAATCGAACCATCTTGGAATTGAAACTCATATTCTATTCAAGGACTATAAAAAGGAACTTGACATTTAATCGAACCATCTTGGAATTGAAACTCCGCTAATTTCGTTCGCCAATCCGACTCAGCAGATACATTTAATCGAACCATCTTGGAATTGAAACTGAAAAATTGGAATGGAATAAAAGATCAAACTGATGCATTTAATCGAACCATCTTGGAATTGAAACTACAATGTATACCTATGCTCACATTGCAGATGGTGCATTTAATCGAACCATCTTGGAATTGAAACTACATGTAACTGTCTGATAATCAGCAAATCAACACTCATTTAATCGAACCATCTTGGAATTGAAACAAAATTGTACATCCTGCACCAAATCTATTTTGTTTTCATTTAATCGAACCATCTTGGAATTGAAACGGAGTCGCCAGCGACGAAAACATGGGGAAAGAATTTCATTTAATCGAACCATCTTGGAATTGAAACTGTGAAGGAAAGGGATGAAGATGGTAAAGGAAAGCGCATTTAATCGAACCATCTTGGAATTGAAACCGGCTTCGGTGCTTCGGCATCTTGCGGATACATAATCATTTAATCGAACCATCTTGGAATTGAAACCAAGCACCATTGCCTTCAATTACCTTTTCAGCTTCCATTTAATCGAACCATCTTGGAATTGAAACTTTTATAGATTAGAAATAAATCCAAACACTTGTACTCATTTAATCGAACCATCTTGGAATTGAAACTAAAAGCAGGTGAAAGTATTGCGCCACCTTCGGCCATTTAATCGAACCATCTTGGAATTGAAACGGTGAATACACAAACCTTTCCCTAATTCTTTTGAGTCATTTAATCGAACCATCTTGGAATTGAAACGGAACAAGACGAAGAAGTAATACTGTATATGTATAGCATTTAATCGAACCATCTTGGAATTGAAACACCAATCCAGGTAGTGTTGTAGCTATTAATTTATTCATTTAATCGAACCATCTTGGAATTGAAACAATATCTATCGCATTTATACCAGACTCAAAATTTAACATTTAATCGAACCATCTTGGAATTGAAACTACACTACCGTCCGTATTTACTTCAAACAACCCCGTCATTTAATCGAACCATCTTGGAATTGAAACTTTATGGGTTACTTCAACAATATAACAAGAGTCTGCATTTAATCGAACCATCTTGGAATTGAAACGGAGTATGAGGATACGGCTAAACGTTTGGCACAGTCATTTAATCGAACCATCTTGGAATTGAAACACCTTCAACACACTTAACAATCAAACTATTTTCTACATTTAATCGAACCATCTTGGAATTGAAACAACTAATAAACGTAACGATTGATTTTGATTTACCTTCATTTAATCGAACCATCTTGGAATTGAAACAACGATAAAGACAGGTGACACAGCTAAAAACTTAACATTTAATCGAACCATCTTGGAATTGAAACTTGTGTCCTGTGCCAAAAGTAAATACTTTTGTGAACCATTTAATCGAACCATCTTGGAATTGAAACTTGTTGTAATTTCGCTTGTATATCTTAGTTTACACACATTTAATCGAACCATCTTGGAATTGAAACTTTACTAAAACCTTACAAACGGGACGTATTGAACTCATTTAATCGAACCATCTTGGAATTGAAACATCAATAACGTAGTAAAAAATTATTTTGGAAAAGAACATTTAATCGAACCATCTTGGAATTGAAACGGAGTACGAAGATACGGCTAAACGTTTGGCACAGTCATTTAATCGAACCATCTTGGAATTGAAACGTCCTATTGAGATAAGCCAAACCCAAATAATTAACCATTTAATCGAACCATCTTGGAATTGAAACAAGCGTGACCAGATAGGTTATAAAACTTTTAGCGTACATTTAATCGAACCATCTTGGAATTGAAACCAGCTTTAAACTCAAAACTTGTAACGGCTTTACCTTCATTTAATCGAACCATCTTGGAATTGAAACTATTCTTTCGGCTCACAATACGGTTGAAGCAAACAAACATTTAATCGAACCATCTTGGAATTGAAACGACCTTTCAGGTCTTACCCCTCAGCAGCTTTGGTGCGCATTTAATCGAACCATCTTGGAATTGAAACATTGATATAAACTTGCTTTGTTGCTTTGGTTGGTCTCATTTAATCGAACCATCTTGGAATTGAAACGGTTTTGATAAGGTAATTGATGAGAAAAGAGAAGATCATTTAATCGAACCATCTTGGAATTGAAACTTGACGGGGGTAAGTAGTATAACCATTACCTACCAACATTTAATCGAACCATCTTGGAATTGAAACATTTTTGGACTGAATTAAGCCCGTAAAGGAGAGAGGCATTTAATCGAACCATCTTGGAATTGAAACTCAACTAAGATACAGGAGCTTTGGACGTAATTTGTGCATTTAATCGAACCATCTTGGAATTGAAACGGAACACTATTGTATATCCCACAAGTAACCGCCATCATTTAATCGAACCATCTTGGAATTGAAACAAGGAAAGGTATAATTATGCTGTAAATACATTTGAACATTTAATCGAACCATCTTGGAATTGAAACTTTGGTTGGATTGGCTTATCCATCGGAATATGGTTCATTTAATCGAACCATCTTGGAATTGAAACATATAAAATAACTAATAGTAAATAATAGTAAATATGCATTTAATCGAACCATCTTGGAATTGAAACATTCAAGGTATTAGAGGGGCTTGTAAAAAAATCAGCATTTAATCGAACCATCTTGGAATTGAAACGGCGATTTAGATGCTAATCTAAATTCTACAACTACACATTTAATCGAACCATCTTGGAATTGAAACTTAAAAGAAGGGGGGGGGCTTGGTACTCCTGCTACCATTTAATCGAACCATCTTGGAATTGAAACGGAATTGACTATAAAAAGGACTTCAAAAACAGATACATTTAATCGAACCATCTTGGAATTGAAACAGTATATAATAGGACAAAAATAAGGTTTTTTTCAATCATTTAATCGAACCATCTTGGAATTGAAACTTTTTAAACAGACCTAAATGTAATCTTTTTTGTAACATTTAATCGAACCATCTTGGAATTGAAACACATATACAGACGAAGAGCCACAAACACAGGCCCACCATTTAATCGAACCATCTTGGAATTGAAACAGGATTGGAGGTAGTCAAAAAGATAAAGCGTATTATCATTTAATCGAACCATCTTGGAATTGAAACGGGTTGATGAAAAGGGCTTTTTGGCAAGTTTGAAACATTTAATCGAACCATCTTGGAATTGAAACACAACAGCAACAAGAGAGAGAAGATCAGGAGTATGCATTTAATCGAACCATCTTGGAATTGAAACAACTTAATTGCCTTTTTGGTTCTTTTTCGTACCTCCATTTAATCGAACCATCTTGGAATTGAAACTTAGATGGCGAACACTTTACCACCGACTATGACGTTCATTTAATCGAACCATCTTGGAATTGAAACAGTGTTCGCCTTGATTGCTGCTTGGATAGTCTGTTTCATTTAATCGAACCATCTTGGAATTGAAACTTTAAATTATGGATGTTTCCCATTATTTGTACACACATTTAATCGAACCATCTTGGAATTGAAACGCGAAATTCTATTTCAAGGTCTGTTGTTATTCTGTCATTTAATCGAACCATCTTGGAATTGAAACATTGGTGGTAGTTCAGCAGGCGTGACCTCAATACACATTTAATCGAACCATCTTGGAATTGAAACGAGCCAATAGATGTTAGGTATTACCTGCTGTATACACATTTAATCGAACCATCTTGGAATTGAAACTCTGCGGATGAATGGGTAATGGATAACTTCAATTACCATTTAATCGAACCATCTTGGAATTGAAACCTAAGTAAGTACAGGAGCGTAAGGTTCTAAATTGTCATTTAATCGAACCATCTTGGAATTGAAACAATTTATATTAATTGCTGGCTGTTTAAACTTGCATGCATTTAATCGAACCATCTTGGAATTGAAACATCCATCAAGGCACAGCATAGAAGAAAGGTATTCATCATTTAATCGAACCATCTTGGAATTGAAACTAAAGGGGGTTAAGTCTAAGAAAAAAGAAGGCTCACATTTAATCGAACCATCTTGGAATTGAAACTTTTTAGAGCTACAAGATAGAAATGTTAATCTCGACATTTAATCGAACCATCTTGGAATTGAAACTTTCTAAGGTCACGAACCCTTCCATCTTTCAGACTTCATTTAATCGAACCATCTTGGAATTGAAACTGGGCGAAATCTCGTCAAGGCTCAACTTATAACGGGCATTTAATCGAACCATCTTGGAATTGAAACAATAATGAGACTAATAACAAAACATCTCAAAATTGACATTTAATCGAACCATCTTGGAATTGAAACACAGTCATGGACGCATGGCAAGAAAAAAAGCCTAAACATTTAATCGAACCATCTTGGAATTGAAACGAGACATCCTTGACCAATTCAGGGATTAATCCTCAACATTTAATCGAACCATCTTGGAATTGAAACAAATTTTCTCACATTTGCCCCTTAAATTTTCATTTCATTTAATCGAACCATCTTGGAATTGAAACGTATTTTTTCTCTGAAATAATAAGGGGCTTTACGGGCATTTAATCGAACCATCTTGGAATTGAAACTGCGCTCGTTTTTGTCAGCCGACATAGCACCCGCACATTTAATCGAACCATCTTGGAATTGAAACATAGCACAGTAGCGAACAATGGCGTTTCGTGTCGCTCATTTAATCGAACCATCTTGGAATTGAAACTTCAATCCAGAAAAAAACCCACTATTAAAACCTTCGCATTTAATCGAACCATCTTGGAATTGAAACAAGTCTGGGTGGGCTGGCATTTCTGCCAATTCTTCACATTTAATCGAACCATCTTGGAATTGAAACACTATTAAGTCATTTTCAATACGTTTTTGTGTGTCGCATTTAATCGAACCATCTTGGAATTGAAACAGAATTGATGAACAAGGGAGGTTTTTGGATGATCCGCATTTAATCGAACCATCTTGGAATTGAAACTCATTCTCTGTAACATTTGGTACATAGGATGAAAGCCATTTAATCGAACCATCTTGGAATTGAAACGGAGAAAATGATTGTATAGCTTTGTCTTACATATTTCATTTAATCGAACCATCTTGGAATTGAAACATAGATATAGAGTTTTTAAAAGAAATTGATTGTCACATTTAATCGAACCATCTTGGAATTGAAACAGGTTCATAGCATCTGTGATAATCCTGTCCATAAGACATTTAATCGAACCATCTTGGAATTGAAACAAGTGTGGTAATTGTGACAATGGAATGGTTGTTTCACATTTAATCGAACCATCTTGGAATTGAAACGAACAACTTTTGTTTGATGGCGTGGATTCCAATAAGCATTTAATCGAACCATCTTGGAATTGAAACTATATTAATTTGTTCAAAAAGGACATTAAAAATAGACATTTAATCGAACCATCTTGGAATTGAAACTAGTTATGTAATTGTGAGTGTTGAAAATGGAAATCCCATTTAATCGAACCATCTTGGAATTGAAACAAGGCAAAGAAACATTAAATCTATTCAGGTATTCTCCATTTAATCGAACCATCTTGGAATTGAAACTAAACTTAGAAAGGGAAACGGTAAATTTATTTATTTCATTTAATCGAACCATCTTGGAATTGAAACATGACTTGTTTGCAGATTCTATCAAGTCAAAATTGACATTTAATCGAACCATCTTGGAATTGAAACCTTGAATCCCCCGTTATTATGAAACGAGGAAAAGGACATTTAATCGAACCATCTTGGAATTGAAACCAATATTGAGGTCGTCGCAAACGAAACAACCGTCATCATTTAATCGAACCATCTTGGAATTGAAACAAAGTCTTTATAAACCAATGATCTTAAAACACCTTCATTTAATCGAACCATCTTGGAATTGAAACTTTGGTATATCATATTGATATTTCCAACCTTAACATCCATTTAATCGAACCATCTTGGAATTGAAACAGAAAATCCAGAGGAAAAAACGCCACGAAAGACCACATTTAATCGAACCATCTTGGAATTGAAACTTTGAATAATGGGCTTTTTTAGTGAAAAAAAACTTTCATTTAATCGAACCATCTTGGAATTGAAACAGCCGTCCACCTTGTTGACACCCAATCAAGGTTGAGCATTTAATCGAACCATCTTGGAATTGAAACAACTCTACCCCCATACTCAAAAAAAAAGAACGAGCTCATTTAATCGAACCATCTTGGAATTGAAACGATTCTATCAAGTCAAAATTGACCAAAAAGTCATCCCATTTAATCGAACCATCTTGGAATTGAAACTAGAGTAGACAAACGCCATTGCCGTATAATCCACAACATTTAATCGAACCATCTTGGAATTGAAACGAACCTACCAACACCAAGAACCGATAACATTAATGACATTTAATCGAACCATCTTGGAATTGAAACAATTATTCCAAGTTAGATATTGGAGTCTATACTTGCATTTAATCGAACCATCTTGGAATTGAAACAAGTATCGTTTGCTGATGTATTCAAGATATGTTCCGCATTTAATCGAACCATCTTGGAATTGAAACCCTGTTGCGCCCAATAGTTGCCCAAAAATAGGTATCATTTAATCGAACCATCTTGGAATTGAAACTTCGTATATTTGGTACAGGTGCAACAGCCACAAAGCATTTAATCGAACCATCTTGGAATTGAAACTAGACAATCCATTCAGTGTAGACATTAAACCAAAAACATTTAATCGAACCATCTTGGAATTGAAACTATTATACAGGTTGTTAATACTAATTTGATGCCTTTCATTTAATCGAACCATCTTGGAATTGAAACCTATTTTTTTGTTATCAATAGTGTCTGCTATGTGCCCATTTAATCGAACCATCTTGGAATTGAAACTTCTATTTGATAGTCTGACATCTTGGTTGTACTTTCATTTAATCGAACCATCTTGGAATTGAAACTCTTGTTACAAGTATAAACCAAAAAAATAACACTTGCATTTAATCGAACCATCTTGGAATTGAAACGTTTATAATCAGCCTGTATAAGCTCTACATATTGCTCATTTAATCGAACCATCTTGGAATTGAAACTTGATAGTTAATCCAGTACCAGATTTAGCTAAATTACATTTAATCGAACCATCTTGGAATTGAAACTCCAAAAGTCGAGAAGTGTGTTTATAGACCTATTACATTTAATCGAACCATCTTGGAATTGAAACATTTTAAGACTTAAATTATTTAAACAAAAACAGAATCATTTAATCGAACCATCTTGGAATTGAAACTAATTCGACTGAATCCAATCATCAAATTTAATTCTCCATTTAATCGAACCATCTTGGAATTGAAACTCTTCTTGTGGAGACGTTCTATGAGTGCTATGCCATACATTTAATCGAACCATCTTGGAATTGAAACGGAGGGAGGGTTCAAGCAATCAAAGGACAACAGGTCATTTAATCGAACCATCTTGGAATTGAAACTTTTCTTTATGACCACATTCGATGCACTCAAATTTACATTTAATCGAACCATCTTGGAATTGAAACTGTATATGTTATGCAGACTTACAAGGATAATCCTTTCATTTAATCGAACCATCTTGGAATTGAAACTTTCTTGCTTCTCCCTTACCTGTTTGCGAAATTTCCATTTAATCGAACCATCTTGGAATTGAAACTTTACTAAGGCTAAAAGGGCTTTGTTTTCATATGGTCATTTAATCGAACCATCTTGGAATTGAAACTTTCAAGGTACGAACAGTATAACCAATTAACAGATGCATTTAATCGAACCATCTTGGAATTGAAACAGTGCCACCCAATTTACAGCGACCTCCGTTGGTGCCCATTTAATCGAACCATCTTGGAATTGAAACGGATAAGTCAGGAGTTGATGGGCAAAGGCTACAAGCATTTAATCGAACCATCTTGGAATTGAAACAAGATTCGGGGATTTGCTCAAAGAACAGACCACTCCATTTAATCGAACCATCTTGGAATTGAAACTTTAATTTAATTGATGATAGCCAAGTAGAATCTTTCATTTAATCGAACCATCTTGGAATTGAAACGGTATAGTTGAAGGCAGGTCACATGCCAGAGATGGACATTTAATCGAACCATCTTGGAATTGAAACTATATTGGCTTTTGCCTTGCCAATGAATAGATTGTACATTTAATCGAACCATCTTGGAATTGAAACACGGCAACAGGAGTCAATGTATTTGAACAGATGCCACATTTAATCGAACCATCTTGGAATTGAAACTATAGGTTGTATATGCTCCTGTAATGTTTCTACTTCCATTTAATCGAACCATCTTGGAATTGAAACATCGAACAATAAAGACACAACCATCCCTGAAGTAAACATTTAATCGAACCATCTTGGAATTGAAACTCTGTAACTGCTAAAGATTTTTCTATATCAATTAAACATTTAATCGAACCATCTTGGAATTGAAACTCGAATGTGGTCATAAAGAAAATGCAGACGTAAACGCATTTAATCGAACCATCTTGGAATTGAAACTTTGTTGTAACACATATAACCTTACCTGTTAGACCACATTTAATCGAACCATCTTGGAATTGAAACGGATTAACCTTAATACAATGACCACCATTAAATTTCATTTAATCGAACCATCTTGGAATTGAAACTTCTCTGTGTGGGCAAGGGTCATCACAGCCACACCCCATTTAATCGAACCATCTTGGAATTGAAACCATTGTTAGCATCAATGAAGTTTATGAAAGTAACGACATTTAATCGAACCATCTTGGAATTGAAACGGAAATGGATATACGCTTTTTACGTTAGCTAAGAATCATTTAATCGAACCATCTTGGAATTGAAACTTTCAAGGTACGAACAGTATAACCAATTAACAGATCATTTAATCGAACCATCTTGGAATTGAAACAAGTTAGCAACCTTATCCGACGGTACGGTAATTGAGCATTTAATCGAACCATCTTGGAATTGAAACTCACATCAAATCTACTCGTTGGTACTCGCTTCTTCACATTTAATCGAACCATCTTGGAATTGAAACATGTCAAGGTGTTTGTTCAATTTAAGGGGAGAAATACATTTAATCGAACCATCTTGGAATTGAAACATCCCATTACAATCAAAATCTTGCACGATTGGGCAGCATTTAATCGAACCATCTTGGAATTGAAACTCAACTGTTTAAAGCCACTCAAAGCCAAAATGATACATTTAATCGAACCATCTTGGAATTGAAACTCAGTTGTTCCCTGAATGTACATCAATGTTACCTTCATTTAATCGAACCATCTTGGAATTGAAACCGAGAAAAGACCAAGCGCAAATTAGCAAAGACCTACATTTAATCGAACCATCTTGGAATTGAAACAAGGAAAAGTTAGGTAGTCAAAATCTGACAGGTAACATTTAATCGAACCATCTTGGAATTGAAACACCCCAATAGCAGGATGCTTTCCAAACGTCCATGTACATTTAATCGAACCATCTTGGAATTGAAACCAAGATTTGCAATTGAGCTTTAAGAATCTTCTTACCATTTAATCGAACCATCTTGGAATTGAAACTGAGCTTGTTCATACACGCCGTTACCAGCAATAATACATTTAATCGAACCATCTTGGAATTGAAACTTTGTAGGTCGGATAGGTTGTTCCAACTTCTACTCACATTTAATCGAACCATCTTGGAATTGAAACGCTATATCTGAGGATGTAGCTGCTTATTTTTATCCTCATTTAATCGAACCATCTTGGAATTGAAACGATGATGAAGGAATCAAAATATAAATTTGAAATGGTCATTTAATCGAACCATCTTGGAATTGAAACTCCTATCAAGGTCGAGCCACTTCCTCCAAAAAGGTCCATTTAATCGAACCATCTTGGAATTGAAACGGTTTGAGTGGATTATCAACATGAACAATGGCTGTACATTTAATCGAACCATCTTGGAATTGAAACTTGTATGTCATGATGCTTTGTTCATACAGCCAAAGCATTTAATCGAACCATCTTGGAATTGAAACGGCTGAACCGACACACAACAACGATTTGTGGGTGCATTTAATCGAACCATCTTGGAATTGAAACGCGTCTTCAAAGAACGGGTCTCCTTTGCGTAACCTACATTTAATCGAACCATCTTGGAATTGAAACATGCGTATTTCTCAGCCGAAGTATGGTCTATTGGCCCATTTAATCGAACCATCTTGGAATTGAAACGGAACAGAAATCACCTTTGAAGTCAAAGTAATAATTCATTTAATCGAACCATCTTGGAATTGAAACACAATAGCCTCCACAGATATTCCATGCTTGTCTTCTCATTTAATCGAACCATCTTGGAATTGAAACATGGATGGGAGTCTACCAATAAAGAGCTTTGTGGTGCATTTAATCGAACCATCTTGGAATTGAAACTATTGTCAAGTCCTGAAATTGGCGCACCAAAAGTACATTTAATCGAACCATCTTGGAATTGAAACATTAAGATTAACGACCTTGTTTCTTTTTATTTTGCCCATTTAATCGAACCATCTTGGAATTGAAACTATTTAGACCCCCCAATGCTGCAATACCTGCGGTCCATTTAATCGAACCATCTTGGAATTGAAACAAGAATAAAGGATGGATTGAGCAAGTAGAAAGTGGACATTTAATCGAACCATCTTGGAATTGAAACTTTGGTACATATAATTTCGCTCAAACTTACCAAGTTCATTTAATCGAACCATCTTGGAATTGAAACTTTGGTACATATAATTTCGCTCAAACTTACCAAGTTCATTTAATCGAACCATCTTGGAATTGAAACAAGTAAAAATGAGGATTTTTTGAAATATATAGAAATCATTTAATCGAACCATCTTGGAATTGAAACAGGCTTATTCCAATTCCAATATCGACTTGGCTATCCATTTAATCGAACCATCTTGGAATTGAAACAAGACAATCAAGACATAGATAAAATCATATCTCAATCATTTAATCGAACCATCTTGGAATTGAAACTTACTTTTTTGTAGGTATTTAAATCTGCCTGCCCAACATTTAATCGAACCATCTTGGAATTGAAACAAAACAAGAGGTTATGGAGTTATTAGAAGTTTATCGCATTTAATCGAACCATCTTGGAATTGAAACTGGCCCAGAAATGAAGTGCTAAATATCTGGATTGTTCATTTAATCGAACCATCTTGGAATTGAAACTGTCCTCTCCTTTTATTACCACAACTCTAAATTTACATTTAATCGAACCATCTTGGAATTGAAACAATCAAAAAGAATTGTTTTTAAATCAATTGATTTTGCATTTAATCGAACCATCTTGGAATTGAAACTAATGTAGCTATGACTACGGCTGTTAGCACTACTGACATTTAATCGAACCATCTTGGAATTGAAACTTTTGTCCTATGAGTCCTTGTAAATTTGACATTATTTCATTTAATCGAACCATCTTGGAATTGAAACACGTCCTTTAAATTTATAAAGAACACTTGTAGGGTGCATTTAATCGAACCATCTTGGAATTGAAACGTTGCTCCTGCCTTACGTTTTGGCTTTTCAGACACCATTTAATCGAACCATCTTGGAATTGAAACTCTTTAGCACCTGCCAATCCAAATAAATAAAATAATCATTTAATCGAACCATCTTGGAATTGAAACTTGGCGCAGGTGGAGGAAGATCCGTATCTCCTAAACATTTAATCGAACCATCTTGGAATTGAAACTTCCAACACAAACGATTGCACCATTCTCAAATGTCATTTAATCGAACCATCTTGGAATTGAAACCTTTGGGCGTGTGTGGAATGTGGCGACTACTCAATAGACATTTAATCGAACCATCTTGGAATTGAAACATCTCCTTTCCCTGTGTAGAGGCATAGGGCTTGATTCATTTAATCGAACCATCTTGGAATTGAAACGACAGAGGACAGCCGTTTTAGTTGGAAGGGCGTAAACATTTAATCGAACCATCTTGGAATTGAAACAAGTGATGGTGATGATGGAAATTCTATTGTTATTACATTTAATCGAACCATCTTGGAATTGAAAATAGCCATTTCCAATGCAAGTGACTACGATTTAAACTCATTTAATCGAACCATCTTGGAATTGAAACCAAACTGCACATAGCCAAATACCTACTACTGATATTCATTTAATCGAACCATCTTGGAATTGAAACATCTCCTTTTTAGCTCCTCCGCATCCCTCTTTTCCCATTTAATCGAACCATCTTGGAATTGAAACTTAACTAAGTCGGCTATGTCTCAAACCAAAGACGCTCATTTAATCGAACCATCTTGGAATTGAAACTTCCTTACACTTTGTTTGCCATTACACAATTCAGCCATTTAATCGAACCATCTTGGAATTGAAACAGTCTACAAGATACGTTAGAGGAAATAACTAAAGCGCATTTAATCGAACCATCTTGGAATTGAAACTTATCACCTACTGCAAGCCTATCTATTACAACATACATTTAATCGAACCATCTTGGAATTGAAACAAGTAAAATAGGCTCTCTAACCCCTCCACTTTTTACATTTAATCGAACCATCTTGGAATTGAAACAATCATGTTTGAAGAAATCCATAATATCATTGTGAACATTTAATCGAACCATCTTGGAATTGAAACTTTGTTGTAGCGTTCCAAACTAAAACTGTACCTGTTCATTTAATCGAACCATCTTGGAATTGAAACTTTAAAGGACGTATTCCTAATGAAAGAACGATTGGCCATTTAATCGAACCATCTTGGAATTGAAACTTTAAAGGACGTATTCCTAATGAAAGAACGATTGGCCATTTAATCGAACCATCTTGGAATTGAAACGCGGTATTGGCAGCAACAGGCTTGAAGATTTCAGGTCATTTAATCGAACCATCTTGGAATTGAAACATAAATGTGGTCTATCTTCTAAAGTCAGAAGGATCCATTTAATCGAACCATCTTGGAATTGAAACGCCTTAGAACGTGTTAGGGCTTCTTATGTTGCTATGCATTTAATCGAACCATCTTGGAATTGAAACATTAGAATACTGTTCAGAGTATTCTAATTGAATATACATTTAATCGAACCATCTTGGAATTGAAACTTTGGTATATCATATTGATATTTCCAACCTTAACATCATTTAATCGAACCATCTTGGAATTGAAACGCTAAAACAACAGAAAAAATAATACGGTCAGCAAACATTTAATCGAACCATCTTGGAATTGAAACAAGTTCAACGGGTTTAGGTGTGGCGTGTTCTATATTCATTTAATCGAACCATCTTGGAATTGAAACTTTAAGATTCTAACTACTTCCGCATCAGCCTTAGAGCATTTAATCGAACCATCTTGGAATTGAAACGAATCATTGGAGATGTAAAATCTTATCCCTACATCCATTTAATCGAACCATCTTGGAATTGAAACGTTATCTGGAACAACCAAACCTTCATAAACCATTTCATTTAATCGAACCATCTTGGAATTGAAACGCGTCAGAAGGTGACGACATAGGAACAACCACCGTACATTTAATCGAACCATCTTGGAATTGAAACAGTATTTCAATTTCTAATTCGTCTAACTTATTTATACATTTAATCGAACCATCTTGGAATTGAAACCCAACTTGGAAAGTTTAGGTCAATTGCCCGAATCCTCATTTAATCGAACCATCTTGGAATTGAAACTCGTCTACACTGGCTGCTATGTCGGCTTTTAAGTCTCATTTAATCGAACCATCTTGGAATTGAAACAAAACATTTCAATTACAAAACCCTTTACCTAACACGCATTTAATCGAACCATCTTGGAATTGAAACCCCTGTAAACCGTCTTGTAATATCTCTAACTTAGCTCATTTAATCGAACCATCTTGGAATTGAAACAAGGGTTAGTGAGTTTGTAAATATGAGTGTAACGGCATTTAATCGAACCATCTTGGAATTGAAACTTCATCCCCCTCAAACCTCTTATGTAAGTAATCTAACATTTAATCGAACCATCTTGGAATTGAAACGCCCTTCAATTAGCTACGTCACTTTTAACGTTCAATCATTTAATCGAACCATCTTGGAATTGAAACCTTTAAAGTCTGAAATCAATGACCTTGATAAGTCGTTCATTTAATCGAACCATCTTGGAATTGAAACTAACTTGGATGATTCAATAACGTTTGATTGAATATTCATTTAATCGAACCATCTTGGAATTGAAACATGTAAGGCTGTACTACAAGGTGGACAAACCCCTGTCATTTAATCGAACCATCTTGGAATTGAAACTTTTTTATCACATTTGAAGAAGATTCACAAATATGTCATTTAATCGAACCATCTTGGAATTGAAACATCGAAGAAAACCTGGCACTACTACAAGAGCGTTGCATTTAATCGAACCATCTTGGAATTGAAACTTATAATCTGAAAAGTTTACAACCTCTGTTTTAGACATTTAATCGAACCATCTTGGAATTGAAACTTGTTGTTATTTCGCTTGTATATCTTAGTTTACACACATTTAATCGAACCATCTTGGAATTGAAACAACGATATTTCAAAGAAGTGAGCGACAAAGCACAGGCATTTAATCGAACCATCTTGGAATTGAAACAAGCCCGACCTGTTAGAAGCTCGTGACGGTTTGGTACATTTAATCGAACCATCTTGGAATTGAAACCGGAAACGGCAACAGTGATATTTACATTGAAAAGATTCATTTAATCGAACCATCTTGGAATTGAAACTTTACTAAGACTTTACAAACGGGTAGGATTGAACTCATTTAATCGAACCATCTTGGAATTGAAACGTCATTTCTGGTGATTTAATCTCAATAGGACATGCTCATTTAATCGAACCATCTTGGAATTGAAACGGTGTTTTTGATAAGCGTGATAATTCATTTATTAGACATTTAATCGAACCATCTTGGAATTGAAACAATTAAAGAAATTGTATGACAAAAGTATTTTTAGTCATTTAATCGAACCATCTTGGAATTGAAACCCAATTAATGGCAATCCGTTTAATGTTGTATCTGATCATTTAATCGAACCATCTTGGAATTGAAACTAACTAGGCCCATTGTCTAACAAATTGTTTAGATGCCATTTAATCGAACCATCTTGGAATTGAAACATTATTTTTCGATAGCATTACAGAATCCAATGGAGACATTTAATCGAACCATCTTGGAATTGAAACTTACAGTATTATCCCAACTACCTTGCTGCTCAAAAACATTTAATCGAACCATCTTGGAATTGAAACTTTAATGAAGATGAATTATCAAATAGTTCTATAAATCATTTAATCGAACCATCTTGGAATTGAAACACGCTTCAAGAAGGCTTTGGAAACTCTGGTCATTCCATTTAATCGAACCATCTTGGAATTGAAACATTGGTAGAGGAATGAAGACCGTTGCTCAACAAGGCATTTAATCGAACCATCTTGGAATTGAAACGAGTTAATACGCCAACTGTTGTCAATCATAACACAAACATTTAATCGAACCATCTTGGAATTGAAACTACTAGTTAAAGATTCATCAAATTCATTTCCATTTCATTTAATCGAACCATCTTGGAATTGAAACAACAAAAAATGAACCTTTCAAAGTGTAAACTAAGACATTTAATCGAACCATCTTGGAATTGAAACGCGATGATGGATGACAATTGTATAGACAAGAATAGACATTTAATCGAACCATCTTGGAATTGAAACGATTCTAATTGCCTTGATTATGTAATTTCTTTTTTACATTTAATCGAACCATCTTGGAATTGAAACACCATTTCTTGAAGGATGTTTGATTACTATTAAAGACATTTAATCGAACCATCTTGGAATTGAAACGGAATAGTGATGTGTGAGATAGTCAGTGTTTCTTTCATTTAATCGAACCATCTTGGAATTGAAACAATGAAGAAGGAGGACACAAGGCATATACAGGATATGCATTTAATCGAACCATCTTGGAATTGAAACAAGGAATATAATTTAAAATCAGATACGGTTGAATTACATTTAATCGAACCATCTTGGAATTGAAACTATAAAAGGGAATTGGTTTGCACATCATACGTCTGCATTTAATCGAACCATCTTGGAATTGAAACTCCTGTTCCGCAAGTAAGATTCGTTGTGCTGCTTGTCATTTAATCGAACCATCTTGGAATTGAAACTTGAATTAATATATACCAATGATGTGCTATCAAAACATTTAATCGAACCATCTTGGAATTGAAACATGTTATCACTGATGGATATTGCCCATTAGATGCTGCATTTAATCGAACCATCTTGGAATTGAAACTTTCTGTACTTCAGGTAATTTTTTTGATTAAGCCCACATTTAATCGAACCATCTTGGAATTGAAACTAAAATATCGTAATTGTTCCCAGCAATTTACTTTTTCATTTAATCGAACCATCTTGGAATTGAAACGTAATTATAGCCCATAAATCATCTTCATTTATACCGCATTTAATCGAACCATCTTGGAATTGAAACCCATTACAAAAATTGTATTCGTGTATCGTTATTATATCATTTAATCGAACCATCTTGGAATTGAAACTTGATCCAAAGTTGTTTTGCAAATCATTCTCATGTACATTTAATCGAACCATCTTGGAATTGAAACAAAAATCGTCGATACTCCTATAAAAACTTGATTTTGCATTTAATCGAACCATCTTGGAATTGAAACTTGTCTGGGAATCAAGATAAACAAGTCTTTCATTACCATTTAATCGAACCATCTTGGAATTGAAACAAAATAAGAAAAATTAACAATAAATTTTAAAAATGACATTTAATCGAACCATCTTGGAATTGAAACTATATACTATAATTTCTTAATGATCTAGCCCCATCCATTTAATCGAACCATCTTGGAATTGAAACAATTGTCGAACGACTTGTAAAAGAACTTAATCCAAACATTTAATCGAACCATCTTGGAATTGAAACGAATATACAGAAAAGCCGCAATAAAATTGGTGGAACATTTAATCGAACCATCTTGGAATTGAAACATTTGTTACATCACCAATAGCACGATAGATATTTACCATTTAATCGAACCATCTTGGAATTGAAACATATTCTAAAGTATATAAATCTATCATTCCACAAAACATTTAATCGAACCATCTTGGAATTGAAACATCATAATGCTTGAAGCCTTTTAGGTCTAAAACTCGCATTTAATCGAACCATCTTGGAATTGAAACTCTTTTAGAAAATCTTTAACATTCTTAGATAACTTCCATTTAATCGAACCATCTTGGAATTGAAACTATTCATCATTGATATTTATTGCGAGATATGCTATGCATTTAATCGAACCATCTTGGAATTGAAACCGGTTAATAGAATACAGTACAGCACTCGACACCTTTCATTTAATCGAACCATCTTGGAATTGAAACCGGTTAATAGAATACAGTACAGCACTCGACACCTTTCATTTAATCGAACCATCTTGGAATTGAAACTGATTCATATCGATGATTTGTATGGTAGCGATTTTCATTTAATCGAACCATCTTGGAATTGAAACTTTTATAAATAGCTTTTTGTTGAGCCTTTTCTACTCATTTAATCGAACCATCTTGGAATTGAAACGATGTAGATGATGTGGGTGTTATAGGAGATACTATTCATTTAATCGAACCATCTTGGAATTGAAACGGATTTCCTGTTAATTTCCCTCTACCTTTTGTTCCCATTTAATCGAACCATCTTGGAATTGAAACATTGAAGCTCGTTCATTCGAGTACCGAGATATTGGTCATTTAATCGAACCATCTTGGAATTGAAACATAATTACAACAAACTCATTTTTATAAATTCTTTACATTTAATCGAACCATCTTGGAATTGAAACAAGACAGCGAAGGGTAAGTCAAAACCAAAATCTCCCATTTAATCGAACCATCTTGGAATTGAAACAGGTGTTCCCCCGATTGAGTTCCTTTATAGTCCTTCCATTTAATCGAACCATCTTGGAATTGAAACAAAGTTAAAAGTATTCATCTCATTGAACTTTTATCCATTTAATCGAACCATCTTGGAATTGAAACATAGGTGTTTTTACACATTCTTTACTCCTAATATGGCATTTAATCGAACCATCTTGGAATTGAAACTATCATAAATACAAAGAGGACATAGAGGAATTAGACATTTAATCGAACCATCTTGGAATTGAAACTTTTTCTTGACAGACAACACTTGCAAGTGCTGAAAACATTTAATCGAACCATCTTGGAATTGAAACAAAACTTGCATCAATGTGAGGTATGCGGAATATTACATTTAATCGAACCATCTTGGAATTGAAACATTAAGCGCAAAAATCTAAATTGAAAAATAGAAAGCATTTAATCGAACCATCTTGGAATTGAAACAACAAAGGATTTACAAGGACATTTGGTTATCATTTTCATTTAATCGAACCATCTTGGAATTGAAACTGTATTAAAGAAATTATTCATTTCTGTAAGCTTCTTCATTTAATCGAACCATCTTGGAATTGAAACAAGTTCAAAAACTCTATTGATAGGAGTTGTTTTAGCATTTAATCGAACCATCTTGGAATTGAAACACCGCCACTGATGAACCAGTTGCTCCAGTTGCCACTCATTTAATCGAACCATCTTGGAATTGAAACGTACGTTGATTTATTTAGTACAGTTTTTGAAAGTAACATTTAATCGAACCATCTTGGAATTGAAACGTGGTATGGCGATAGCCATAAGAACGGATAGCGGGACCATTTAATCGAACCATCTTGGAATTGAAACGTAATCGCAGCATTAGCAGCAATAGTCGCAACTGCCCATTTAATCGAACCATCTTGGAATTGAAACGTAGGAAGGCAGTAAACGCAGTCATATAACATAGTTCATTTAATCGAACCATCTTGGAATTGAAACAAGGTGGGAGTTGTAACACTTTGTGTGTCTACGACCATTTAATCGAACCATCTTGGAATTGAAACTTCTTTGACTTGCTCGTTGTTGTTTTCTTTGCCAATCATTTAATCGAACCATCTTGGAATTGAAACGTGGAACGAATGTACGCTTTTGTTGTAGAGGAAGAACATTTAATCGAACCATCTTGGAATTGAAACATGATGGGTGTAACTATAATGAATTGGAGAGAAGTACATTTAATCGAACCATCTTGGAATTGAAACAACCTTTTTTCCAAGCTAATTACTATTTGCGGACACATTTAATCGAACCATCTTGGAATTGAAACATCAGACGGGCTAATATCAGATTCAAAATAAATCTCCATTTAATCGAACCATCTTGGAATTGAAACGAGAAACCAAGTGCTGCTATGAAATACGTTAAAATGCATTTAATCGAACCATCTTGGAATTGAAACGAGAAACCAAGTGCTGCTATGAAATACGTTAAAATCATTTAATCGAACCATCTTGGAATTGAAACATTTTTATTTCCCCAAAGATAGGGTTTTTTTCCATACATTTAATCGAACCATCTTGGAATTGAAACATGGAACGCCAAAGAATACATGGACGTTTTAGAAAACATTTAATCGAACCATCTTGGAATTGAAACAGTGCCACGCTTTCTGAATGCGAACAGGTAAGCTACATTTAATCGAACCATCTTGGAATTGAAACGCCACAATCGTAAATGCAAGCGCACCTTTCCATTTCATTTAATCGAACCATCTTGGAATTGAAACGACTTTCCAGCACCAGCACCACCAACGACAAAAAGCCATTTAATCGAACCATCTTGGAATTGAAACTCTATATTCATGAGCTTGCTTACGGGGCCATACTCACATTTAATCGAACCATCTTGGAATTGAAACATATCTTTTGTATCAACAATGTATACAGGAGACCATCATTTAATCGAACCATCTTGGAATTGAAACATGATTCCTGGCAAGACCGATGTTTACGAGATGATTCATTTAATCGAACCATCTTGGAATTGAAACAATTCAGATTGATTTAAGCCCATCTTTTTTCTCCACATTTAATCGAACCATCTTGGAATTGAAACGATGATGAATCTTGGTTCTCTATCAAATTGTCAGGGCATTTAATCGAACCATCTTGGAATTGAAACAGTTTTTGAGACGTATCGAATAATGGGCAATATTGACATTTAATCGAACCATCTTGGAATTGAAACACGTCTATACAAGCGGTAGAAATGGGTTCTTATGACATTTAATCGAACCATCTTGGAATTGAAACTATGCCTAAAGATACCAAAAAGAGTGCAACAGCACCATTTAATCGAACCATCTTGGAATTGAAACTGTGTCAATGATACAGTTTGGACTGTACAATTCGGTCATTTAATCGAACCATCTTGGAATTGAAACTTACAAGATCAAATTGATGATTTAGTTGATTTGGATCATTTAATCGAACCATCTTGGAATTGAAACTACCCTTAGAAGAGTTTTTTAGAAAAACATATTCAACATTTAATCGAACCATCTTGGAATTGAAACGCGAAAAAAGCAAATGCAGAACGAGAAGGAATCTTGCATTTAATCGAACCATCTTGGAATTGAAACTTCACGAGAAAAAGCAGAAAAGCTATACGAAAAAGCCATTTAATCGAACCATCTTGGAATTGAAACGTTTTATTATATATAATCTTGCTATTGAAAGAGGTGCATTTAATCGAACCATCTTGGAATTGAAACTCAACTAATAGTTGAATAATTATTGGGTCAGTTGTAACATTTAATCGAACCATCTTGGAATTGAAACTTCCTGTAAGTAGATATAGAAAAATCCTCTATGTTCATTTAATCGAACCATCTTGGAATTGAAACTTGGATAAGGCGTTATTTGCTTATTCAAAAAGTCAAACATTTAATCGAACCATCTTGGAATTGAAACATACTTGAAAATAGAAGTTACTTCCTTGTTCGTAAGCATTTAATCGAACCATCTTGGAATTGAAACTGCCACTAGACATTCAAAACCAGCGTTGAAATCAACATTTAATCGAACCATCTTGGAATTGAAACTATATTCGTCTAGATTCGTAGATATTCCAATAATAACATTTAATCGAACCATCTTGGAATTGAAACTGACCTTCTACATTCCAACAAAGAAACATACAGATACATTTAATCGAACCATCTTGGAATTGAAACATGATTGCGAGATATGTTATATCTCGGCCTGTAAAACATTTAATCGAACCATCTTGGAATTGAAACATCCAATGTCTGTAGAGTTCAAAGTAGATGAATCAGGCATTTAATCGAACCATCTTGGAATTGAAACGTTCCTACAGAGGATGCAGGAACAGATGATGCTGTACATTTAATCGAACCATCTTGGAATTGAAACACAGAGGATGCAGGAGCGGATGGTGCTGATACTACCATTTAATCGAACCATCTTGGAATTGAAACTCGCTGCGATATGTAGACATGCGGGCTTCCATTAAACATTTAATCGAACCATCTTGGAATTGAAACCAGTCTCAAAGGTCGTTGGCAGACGCATTAGGCGCAGCATTTAATCGAACCATCTTGGAATTGAAACGTGAAAATTTCTCCTTCTTGGTTTCCTCTAACTTTCATTTAATCGAACCATCTTGGAATTGAAACATTATTCAGCGCAGATTTAAAAAACGTTAAGACGTTCATTTAATCGAACCATCTTGGAATTGAAACAAGTGAAATAGAATCAATAACAAACGCATTACCTAACATTTAATCGAACCATCTTGGAATTGAAACCAAATTACGATAGAAGAAAGCGTTGGAACAAGGGATCATTTAATCGAACCATCTTGGAATTGAAACAAGGCACAAGCCAAACAGTTAAACTTTGAAAATACGCATTTAATCGAACCATCTTGGAATTGAAACTCTTTAGAATCGGAATAAACCCTTAATGTTTCGGGTACATTTAATCGAACCATCTTGGAATTGAAACGTGGGTGGTTGTGGCTGCTAGAATAGTATTTAATAACATTTAATCGAACCATCTTGGAATTGAAACTTTGCTTTTTGAGTGATAGTAGTGGTCTTTTTGAGACATTTAATCGAACCATCTTGGAATTGAAACATAGCAAAAACCACTGCCTGCTTTCCCCTCTTTTTCATTTAATCGAACCATCTTGGAATTGAAACAAGGACAGAGAGCTAAAAAAGTGAGTAAAGGGATAACATTTAATCGAACCATCTTGGAATTGAAACATTAAAGAAGCTAAACGAACGGGTTACTCTAAAACACATTTAATCGAACCATCTTGGAATTGAAACCTACCTATATAGTTCAAGATACAGTAGGGGAATGCTCATTTAATCGAACCATCTTGGAATTGAAACTTAAGTCAATTCCAACATCAAAATTTTTATTTTTCACATTTAATCGAACCATCTTGGAATTGAAACATTTGGATCTTCTCCTACTGTATCAGGAGTTTCCATCATTTAATCGAACCATCTTGGAATTGAAACGTGCTTCCAGATGGTAATAAAAGAACAGAAGATGAACATTTAATCGAACCATCTTGGAATTGAAACAAGAAAAATAATAAACTAACTGGATTTGGTGACTTCATTTAATCGAACCATCTTGGAATTGAAACAGGGATATTGGCTATTATAGTAGGGATATAAGGGTTCATTTAATCGAACCATCTTGGAATTGAAACTTAAAGAGGGATAATCCACTACTACTAAAAGGTTTCCATTTAATCGAACCATCTTGGAATTGAAACAAAGTATTATATGACCGCCGCCCAAATGAAAAAAATCATTTAATCGAACCATCTTGGAATTGAAACTAGGCATAGGCACCATATGTTTCAGAATCCCAACGGACATTTAATCGAACCATCTTGGAATTGAAACTCTAATTCAAAGGTTTCTGCTGATGCTTGTAATTCTCATTTAATCGAACCATCTTGGAATTGAAACAAATCAAGGTGTTTCAGCTTCTTCATTAAGAATATTCATTTAATCGAACCATCTTGGAATTGAAACATGGTAGAGTGGAGGGAATTAAGTTTGATGATTGGACATTTAATCGAACCATCTTGGAATTGAAACGGAGGAAAGTTAAGGCAGGCGTTTTTGTTATAAAAGCATTTAATCGAACCATCTTGGAATTGAAACCATCATCAAGCCGATAGATTTCGACTTTTCAAGAAGCATTTAATCGAACCATCTTGGAATTGAAACAGAAGAAGCCCGAATTGCGTCACTCAAAAAGTTTTCATTTAATCGAACCATCTTGGAATTGAAACTTGAATGTGGCTTACACACCCAATACGCTTTGGAACCATTTAATCGAACCATCTTGGAATTGAAACAAGACAAAGGACATGCAGGAACCAGGAGCTTATGGACATTTAATCGAACCATCTTGGAATTGAAACGATAATAGATCATTTGAATGGCGACAAACCTATTGCATTTAATCGAACCATCTTGGAATTGAAACTAATATACACAGGTGAATTCGTTACAGAAAATCACACATTTAATCGAACCATCTTGGAATTGAAACAAAATCTTGTAGCCTTTTTATCGTTGTAGAGATTCTCATTTAATCGAACCATCTTGGAATTGAAACTTTACAAGTAGTACAACAAATCGCTAAATTCTCTTTCATTTAATCGAACCATCTTGGAATTGAAACAACCTATCCCATAACCAATATTAGGTATTTGTCCAACATTTAATCGAACCATCTTGGAATTGAAACTATGGAAAAGGATAAAGAAATTGAATCAGGGGTGGACATTTAATCGAACCATCTTGGAATTGAAACTCAACTAATAGTTGAATAATTATTGGGTCAGTTGTCATTTAATCGAACCATCTTGGAATTGAAACATAAATACCCTTGTAAGGAAAGACAGTGTTTGCTCACATTTAATCGAACCATCTTGGAATTGAAACAGAAAAGAGTTCTTGGATTGGCTGCAAAACTCTGACATTTAATCGAACCATCTTGGAATTGAAACGTTTCACAGCAAACTTCTTGCAAGTTGTTAAAAGTTCATTTAATCGAACCATCTTGGAATTGAAACAGACTAGAGCTACCTTTAAGGCGGAAAATTGGGGGCATTTAATCGAACCATCTTGGAATTGAAACTATGGTTTGAACTTAGATGATTTGTTGTCTGAGGCTCATTTAATCGAACCATCTTGGAATTGAAACTTGCTACAGACGTGAATACTTCTTTGTTCTCGGTAGCATTTAATCGAACCATCTTGGAATTGAAACATTCTCATCAAGTCGGTCAATGGTTTGATCTGGTGTCATTTAATCGAACCATCTTGGAATTGAAACGCGATAAAGGGCAAGTTTAAATTAGACGGTTTATACCATTTAATCGAACCATCTTGGAATTGAAACATATCCACCGTTTGTACCAAGTCGTCTAAGAGCGTCATTTAATCGAACCATCTTGGAATTGAAACGCCAGCTGCGCCTCCTATAGATATGCGCTCTATGTCATTTAATCGAACCATCTTGGAATTGAAACCTCTATGTCTATAGTTTTGTTTCCCCCATAGAATAGCATTTAATCGAACCATCTTGGAATTGAAACGGTCTTTTGATGGAGAACAAGAAGAGCGGATTAATTCATTTAATCGAACCATCTTGGAATTGAAACTGGCAAAATTGGGATGATGATATTTTGAAGGACTACATTTAATCGAACCATCTTGGAATTGAAACAATCTTTTTCTGCTTGCTGCTCCATCTCTGGCGTGCATTTAATCGAACCATCTTGGAATTGAAACAAAGATACAGAATACTTAACAGGCAGGCTAGTGGTCAGTCAAGAACAAAAAGTCGAGTATATTTGTTATACCATAAAATGAAAAAATATCGAGTAACTCTAACATGTACAGAAGTGATTGAATTAAAAGCCTTGATAGCTTCAGGTAAATATAAAAACACAAAGCAAAAAAGAGCTCAAATCTTATTAGCGGCTAATGAAAGTGAAGGCGGTAAAAAGATGAAAGATACAGAAATATCAAAAGCTTTTGATGTTCAAATAAGAACAGTTGAACGTA
>Ga0209186_1000696_pt1 | contig 26132 bp, 25 predicted proteins | sample SidtaG_FD_187426 | JGI IMG/M metagenome (GOLD analysis project Ga0209186, IMG submission 187426) | Marine algal microbial communities from Sidmouth, United Kingdom - Sidmouth_Male2 metaG (SPAdes) (version 2) | ecosystem: Host-associated > Algae > Red algae > Unclassified | place: Sidmouth...
CGGCGCCACCATCGGCGGCGGCGGTTCCGGGTCGAAGTATTCTTCGGTCGCTTGGCTGGTTTCGCGTTCGATCTTGATCGGGTCGACGGGCAGGGCAGGGGACTCACCATCCGGAACGAGATCAGGGAGGATCGGCACGCGGGCGCTGAGCCAGGCGTAGGGTTTTGCCAGATGGGGTTCGGCCCGTGAGCCGAACCAGCTGTGTTCCAAGGCGGCCTGTTTCAAGAAGGTCACCGAACTCGCGTTGATCATTAACAGCACCACGCCGTAAATGATTCCGCCTCGAACGAGTCCGCCAACACCTCCGACCACATGCGAGAACCAGCCGGTCAGTATTTTCTCCACCCCTTTACGCACCAGCAGGTGAACGACCCGTGCGAGAATCGCGATCAGGAAAAAGGTGATGGCAAAGCAGAGCAGGTCGCCGGCGGCGGTGTTGTCGAGTCCACTTTGGCTTTCGCGAACCTTGCCGAGCAGCCAGTGAAACAGCGGGATGCCGCCGAGAATCGCCAACGTGGCCACCATGATCCGCCCCAATTCCGCGCCCAAGCCCTGGCTCGCACCACGAACCACACACCAGAGCAACCACGCTGCGACGGCCCAATCCACCGGGGTGGTTCGGGAAAGCAGGGCCATGATCGTCTGGCCGAATTCTTGGAGTGATTGTTCGATGGTGTCCTGTTCGTCGTTTCTCTCTTTTCCCGCGCCTGGCAACAACTTGTCAATATCTTGTTCATAAAGTCCATTTTTCCCTTTAATCCCCCGCTAGCTCCTGCTTACCCTGTCCTATGCCACGGCGTGACTCAAATCCATTGGTCGACGTGATCGGACTGCTCCTGATCGTGTTTGGCATTTTGTGCTTTGCCGCCACCATCTCTTATAGCTGGTTGGATGTCGGCTTTTTGGCCAATCCACCCAATGAACCGGCGCAAAACATCCTCGGCCGCTTCGGTGCTTACCTCGGTTATTCCACCTTCCAGGTCTACGGGGTAGGGGGCTTCTTTCTGCCGCTGATTCTGTTCGGTTCGGCGGCGCTCGTGCTGATGCGGGCTGCTGGGCGTTTTGGCCTGAGACTTGGCATGTTGTGGATCGCCTTCACTGCGGTCGTGTTGCTGCTGCAAATGGGCGATCATCGCTTCGGCGCCATTCTTGATCGGTTTAATATGGCCGACTCCGGAGGACTTCTTGGCCACTTGGTCACTTCGCGCGCCCTACTTCCCGCCGTCGGCAAGGGGATGACCATTCTGCTCTTGGTCAGTTTGTGGTTCGCCGCGATCATCATGTTGTTCAACGTGTCGATTAAAGATCTCTGCATCGACGCGTATTACATGTGCATCGGCGGAGCCAAACGCGCCGGTGCCGCCACCAGCCGCGCCGCGGATTCGTTGCGGGCCGCCGTGCCCGCCGGCGGGATTTCCGACGAAGAACGCGGCAAAGGCCTGATGGTGTTCCCCGACGAACTGCTCAGCGAAGTGGAGGAAGACGAGGAGGACGACGAATTTGAAGAACTGGCACCGGCGCCGAAATCGAAACGGAACGACAAGAAACGCGCGCGCAAAGAAAAGCCGCTCAAAAAACTGAAGCCGGCGGTTGGCCTCGCGGTTCAGACCGCACCACCTCCGCTAGAAGAAGACGAAGTATTGCCGTGGGAGAAAGGTCTTCCGGATGAGGAGCCCGCCGTGCGGGTGAACTCCGGTCGCAAAGCCTCGCCTGCCACCAAGGTGAAGTCGAAAGCCAAGACGGCCAAGCAGGAGGAGATGTTCTCGCCCGAGGAAACCGAATCCACCAACGACGAACCCTACGAACTACCGCCGCTCGGACTGCTCGACCCGCTGCCGCAACGCAAGCGTGGTGAAAACCGCAAAGACATCGAGGCCCGCGGCGACAAGCTGATCGACACGCTCAAAGATTTCAAAGTCGAAGCCGAACTCACCAACGCGGTGATCGGCCCTGTCGTCACCACCTACGAACTACTGCCAGCGCCTGGCGTGCGGGTCGAAAAAATCGCCAACCTCGCGTCCAATATTTCGCTCTCGCTCAAAGCCGAGAGCATCCGCGTTCAAGCGCCGATTCCGGGGAAAGGCGTGGTTGGCATCGAGATCCCGAACGCCAAACCATCGATCGTGTACTCCCGCGAGTTGATGGAAGTGAAATCATGGGGCAGCAAGAAACGCGCGCTGCCATTGATTATCGGCAAAGACGCGGCCGGACGCAATATCATCGCCGACCTCGCCGAGATGCCTCACCTGCTGATCGCTGGTGCCACCGGCGCTGGTAAATCGGTCTGCATGAATTCTCTGTTGGCGGGCTTGTTGATGTCACGTTCCCCGGACGAGCTGCGGCTGTTGCTGGTCGATCCGAAGATCGTCGAGTTCACCGCGTTCAATGATTTGCCGCACCTTGTCGTGCCGGTGATCACCGACGCCACCAAAGTGAGCATGGGCCTCAAATGGGCGATCTCCGAGATGGAGAAGCGCTACAAGCTGTTCGGTAAAGTCGGCGTGCGCAATATTAAGTCGTTCAACAACCGGACCGTTGCGACCCAGCCCGACCTGTTCGATCTCGCCGACGAAGCACAAAAAGAAAGCCGGATTCCCGACACCCTGCCGTACATCGTGATCGTGATCGACGAACTCGCCGACCTGATGATGGTTGCCCAGTCCGATATCGAGAACGCCATCGCCCGTCTCGCCCAGCTCTCCCGCGCCGTCGGCATCCACATGGTGATCGCCACCCAGCGTCCATCCGTGAACGTGATCACTGGCACGATCAAAGCCAACTTCCCCGCCCGGATCGGCTTCCAAGTCGCTCAGAAGGTCGATAGCCGCACCATTCTCGACGCCAACGGTGCCGATCAACTTCTCGGCAAAGGCGACATGCTCTTTTTGCCGCCCGGAACCAGCCGGCTTGTTCGCGCGCAGGGCGCGCTCACCACGGACGACGAAATTAACCGCGTGGTCGCGTTCATCAAGAACCAGGGCGCACCGGACTACGAGATCAGCGTTCAGGAAAAAATCGAAAGCAATCTTCCTGAGCCGAGCGAGATCGACGAGGCCGACAAGGCCCTGCTGGAAAAAGCGGTGGAAATTATTCGCCAAACGCGGCGGGCGTCCACCTCCTCTCTCCAACGCCGTCTGCGTATCGGCTATAACCGTGCCGCCCGATTGATGGATCTCCTTGAAGATCAAGGGTATGTCGGACCGCCAAATGGCTCGGACCCACGTGAAATTCTGATCGATCTCGACGGTGAAATTCCCTCCAACGCCTCCGATTATGAATCGAATGCGCCCGCAGCATCCGCAGGTGCGGGCGAAGATACGGCCGAGGAGTTCGCCGAACTTTCCGCCTTGCAGGAAAACGCGGTAGTTGACGCGGACGACGCAGACGACGCATAGAGTTAGTCGATATGACGACTGTTGGAGAACGCCTGCGGAAAGCCCGGGAAGCCAAAGGGCTGACCATTGCCGAACTGGCGAAAAAAACGCATATCATGTCCAAGCAACTGGAGGGCATCGAACAGGATGACTTCAGTCCAATCCCCGCGCCGATCTACGTTAAGTCCTTCCTCAAAACCTTTGCCACCCAAGTAGGCCTCGACCCGGCGGAGATGGTGGCTTTGTACCTCGAACAATCGAAAGCCGGCGAGAACCCACCAGCGCCAACGCCCGAACTGAAGGTCAAAAAGTCGAACGTGCGGGCGCGTAAAAATCAAGCCCGAGCTGAAAAAGAGGCGGCCAAGGAAGCCGCACTGGAAGAAGCCCGAGCGTCTGCCAAACAAGCGGCGCTCGAGGCGGAAGCCGCAAAAGCCGAAAAGCTCGCCAAGAAGCAGGCCAGAGCGGTGCAAAAAGCCCAGGCTGCCGCGCAAAAGGCCAAGGCCGCTGCCGGAAAACGGAAAAGCGCCGAACCCTCCGGGCTCATGCCCATCGTACCGGTCACGGATGCGCCATCAGAGGAGGAATCGACAGAAATCATCGAACACCAAAAGTTACTCGACTTCGGTGACGACACCGAGTTCGAAGACGAACTCGTGGAAGTCGAAGACCTTGAAGAGGATCTTGAAGAAGATACTGAAGACTTCGAAGAGGAAGAGGATGAGGAAGAGCTTGAAGAGGATCTGGAGGACATCGAGATCGAGGCGCCTGCTGCCGCCGCCTCTGTCAGCGTCGCCAGCAGAACTCGTTCGGCGAATTCCGCCAGCGCGACGTCTCCCGCGCGTCCCAAATCCACCGCAGCCACCGCAGCCACATCAGCCACATCAGCCAAAGCCTCATCGCAAACGTGGCAGCGCCCCGAACCTAAATCGAAACGCCCGGCGAGAGCGCCGCGTCCGCCGCGTCCCGCCCTCTCGGCGGTGCTCGCTGCTAAATGGAAAGGCGTCAAGTCCGCGTTCGCAGCGCGGTTCAAGCGCAGCGAATCCGGATTTTCAATCTTCGGCAAAACCATTGCCACCGCCACTCTGCGTAAGGCGCTGACCATCGTCTTGCTCGCCTGCTGTCTCGCTGGTTTGGTCTATGCGGCCGTACTGGTCGCCGACCGCATGGAACTGCGCCGCGCCGAACGCGGAAGCAGCATCGGCGATCTCCGCACCAATCCCGTCATCACCGACCCGCCCGACCCGTACTTCATCACGGAATGAATCTTCCAAACAAACTGACCTCGAGCCGCTTCTTTCTTGCGGCTCTTCTCATGGTGTTGCTCGTGGTGGATTTCCGTTTCAGTAAAACATTGGCGCTGCTAGTGTTTATTGTCGCGGCCCTCACCGACTATCTCGACGGCCAACTCGCGCGGAAGAAATACGGGGTCACCAATTTCGGCAAACTCATGGACCCGCTCGCCGATAAGGTGATGGTCTGCGCGGCCTTGGTCGGCTTCGTCGAGATCCGCATGCACTCCGGCGGCCCGTCCCTCGTCCCAGCCTTCGTGGTCGTCATCATTATTGCCCGCGAGTTCCTCGTCACCGGATTGCGCCTGCTCGCCGCCAGTCAAGGTAAGGTGCTGGCCGCTGGCAATTGGGGCAAGCATAAGACGGCATGGCAAATGATCGCCATCATCTGGACCCTCGCCGGCCTCGCGCTGTTGCATGATATTCTCCCCGCCGGCGAGCTGCACGGGCAGGTCCAGCACTGGTTTCCCTACAGTGTGTGGGCCGCGATGGCTGTCGTCGTTGCCATCACCGTGATTTCGGGAGGAATTTACTTCTTTGAGCAACGTCAGATGATACTTGAGTCCTCCTGATTTCGACATGAAGCGTTTTTCACTATTATTCCCCCTTTTGCTCCTGCTTGGCTTGGCGTTTTGCACGTTCGGTCAACAGCCTCCCCCCGAATTCCCCCCGCCTGCTGAAGAGCCGGGAATAGCTGTCGAACCCGCTGCCTCCTCTACCACCTCTGCCACCTCTGCCACCTCTGCCACCCCTGCCACCTCTGCCACCCCTAGCACTCCGGGCAGCAGGGCCGATAGAATGGATCTGTTTCAACTCACGCCCCGACTGATGGTCGAAAAGGGCGGGTGGCCGGTTTATGTCCTGTTCGGCATCTCCGCCCTCGGACTCGCACTCGTCCTTTACCTGCTGTTCATTCTACGTACGCGCAATGTCGCACCAAAGAACTTCCTCGGGGATGTCGAGGTGATGATTCGTGCCGGACGCTACCCGGAGGCGCGCAAAGCGTGTATGCGCAATAAGTCGCCCGCCGCCGCCATGACGCTCGCCGGCCTCGACTACATGGAACAAGCTGGGGATTCGCCCGACACGATGTTGCTCAAGGAAACCATCGAGAGTGAGGGCTCGCGTCAGGCCAAACTACTTCAATTGCCCACACGCTACCTCGCCGACATCGCTGCGCTCGCGCCGATGATCGGATTGTTCGGCACGCTGCTTGGCATGTTCGCGACCTTCGCCTCCAAGGAGAACCTCGTGGACATCAAACCGGCCGCTCTCGCCTACGGGGTGGGGCAGGCCCTCATGACCACTCTCGTTGGCATCATGGTTGCGATTCCGATGACCATGTTTTACGCCTATTTCCGTAACAAGGCGATCAAGTTGGTAACGCACCTCGAGATTGTCGGCGCCGATCTGCTCACCCTCTTCCGCCAAGGACGCCGGCGCTAAACTGGCCGCCGTTTTTTGATTCAAACCGATTCAAACCGATTCAACGATTTAAATTCCAGGTAGACGATGGACTTCAGTAGCAACGAAGAAGGCGCGGTCGGCATTCCGCTCGCCCCACTGATCGACATCATGTTTTTACTCGTGTGCTTTTTTGCCGTGAGCCAGATCCATGCGCAGTACGATCGTGAAATGGATCTCACCTTGCCGACCGGCCAGACCAGTCAGACCCCGCAAACCCTGCCCGGTGAGATTGTCATCAACGTGATGAAAGACGGTAGCTACCGAATTGTCGGTCAGTCTTATTCCGTTGCCGAGATCGGCGTGAAGTTGAAACGTTTGGCCGAAGCGTTCCCCGGTCAATCGATCATCATCCGCGGCGACGCCAACGCGCGGCATGCCTCGGTCGTGGCCATTCTCGACGAGTGCCGCAAAGCCGACATTTACAAGATCCGTATCGCCACCTTGGACCCCGAAGGGACTCCCTGAGACCATGCATCGCTTGATCTGGACCCCGTGCCTGCTCGGCCTCTTGGCCGCGTTCGTTTTGCTGCCCCCGCCCGCGTTCGCGCAGAAGACGGCGGCGCAATCGAAAGAGCTGGCCGACGGTTTGTACGCGCGTCAAGTCTATGATTTGGCCATCCGCGAGTACGAGTCCATCGTCACCGACCATCCAACCTTCAACGAACTCGACGTGGTCTATTACCGACTCGGCGAAGCGTACGGGAAGACGGGCGACAAGGCGAAGTCTCAGAAAGCCTACGCGGACCTGCTGGAAAAGTTTCCCAAGAGTGCCTTCGCGGCGCGTTCGAGTTTGCGTCGGGCCGAACAACTCATGGCGAAGAAGGAACACGACAAGGCCTTGCTGCTACTCGCCGAAGTTGTGCGCGCGAAACCGGACGCCAACCTGACGGCGGCCGCCTTGTTTTACACGGGGCGTAGCCAGTTGGCGCTCAAGCGGGACGCGCTCGCTGAGGACGCGTTCAAGCAAGTGACCACCAACTACGCGCAAACGCCGTACGCATCTCTGGCGAGTCTGGAATACGCGCGCTTGCTGCAATCCAAAGTGGAAGGCAAAGAGTTAGACGCCGACACGGAAGCGGAACTCCTGCGCCTGTTTCGGATTGCCTTGCAACAACCCGCCTCCGATGAGGTGGGCGGCGAAGCCCAGTTCCAGTTGGCCAATGTGCTCTATCGGAGCGGCAAGTTTGCCGAGGCGGCCGCCGCTTACGACAAGCTGTCGTTGTCCTGGCCCTCCTCGGCGCGCGTCGCCGAGTCGCGCCTGCCTTCTGCTTGGTGCCAGTTTAATACCGGTTCGGCGCGGGGGGCGCTGGAGCTGCTCGAAGCCATGGATCAAAAGTCGCGCCTGAAATCGCCCGGCGAGTGGCTCTATCTCAAAGCCAATTGCCAGCGGCAGTTGAAGGATTACGAAGCCGCCGCGCAGTCTTACGGGCACTTGGTGAAGTCCGCTCCGAACTCGAGTTTCACACCCGCCGCCCGCTACGAACGAACGTTAATTCTTTACGACTTGAAGAAGTTCGAAGAGGTCGCGGTGGCCGCCAAAGAATTGGAGCAGGTGCCCAAACTGAAGGAGAACGCACTGTGGCTTCAAGCGCAGGCGCACAACGAACTCAAGCAGGGGGAGAAAGCTGCCGCCGTTTACGGGCGGATCGCCGCCGAGTTTCCCACGTCCGGACGCGCCCGCGAAGCGCTGCTCGCCTCGGCTCAAGGGTATGAGCAGGCGGAGAAGTTCGATGAAGCTGTCACCAGTTATCAAGCGTTCGCCAAGGCGTACCCCAAAGATCCACTGGCCGCGCGTTCGTGGTACAGCATTGGACTCGCCCGCCTGAAGCAGGGCAAGGTCGATCAGGCGGTGGCCGCTTGGAAGAAGCTGGCGGAGAAATTTCCCAAGGATGACTTGAGCGATGACGGTTTGTTCCAGGGCGCGATCACCTTGTACCGACAAGACGAGAAAGAGAAGGCCGAGGACCTGCTCGGCTTTTTGTTGGAGAACATTCCGGACTCCGAACACGCCCACAATGCCCGGTTCTACCGCGCGGTCTTAATGGACGAAAAGAAGGACCAGTTGGCGGCTGCCGGCAAAGCCTGGGCCGCGTTCGTGGAGGCGAACCCGCCCGAGGAGATCCGCCGTCAAGGGTTGCATCGACTCGGTCTTAATCTCTACCGTCAAGGCAAGTTCGACGAGGCGGCCACCTCGCTTGCCGCCGCCGCTGACACCGCCGAAGGCAAGAACATCAGTCCAGCGCTGCTGCTCTGGCTTTGTCAGCAGCAGGAGGAAAAGAAGAACTACGCCAGCGCTATCCGCGTTGCCAACCAACTGATCGCGGTGAAGGATGTCGCCGACCGCGAACGCCAGATTGCGTGGTGGGTGATTGGTCGTTCGGAGGACGGCTTGGGTCGTTCGGCCTTGGCAATCGAGGCCTTCACCAAGTGCATCGATGTGAAGATCAACACGGTCGAAAACACCGAAGCCGCTTTGCGTCTGGGGGAACTCCTGCGTGACGCGGGCAAGACGGCCGAGGCGCAACGTGCGCTGAACATTGCCGGCACCTCCGCCAGCGCGCTCGGCCAGCTCCGAGAACAGGGGCGCAGTTACATGTTGCTCGGCGATGTGTCGCGCGCGGAAAAAGACTGGAAGAACGCCGCTCGTTTTTACATGAGCGTCGCTGTGCTATTCGACGACAAGGATCTGACCCCTGAAGCTCTCTACCGGGCCGCCGAAGCGTTCGGCAAGCAGGGACGTACGGCGGAGCGAGATCGCAACCTCGCCGAGTTGAAAGAACGCTATCCAGATAGCAAACAGGCCGGACAAACGCTCAAATAAATTCGTTCAACGTATCCACCGCTCACCCGTCAATCACTCATGGCTTCTCCCCGACAACAAGAATGGAACATCCGCCCGCGGGCCAACTGCTGCGCCGAGTCCGGACGCGCGTTCGAAGACGGGGAGGCATTCTACTCCCGTCTAGTCGAAGGTGAAGAGGGCTACCTGCGCGAAGATCTCAGCGTAGAAGCGTGGTCCGACGAACACAAGGCGAGCGCTTTGAGTACGTGGAAAAGCACGTTTCACGTGCCGCCGCCGCCGGCCGAGGAACCGCTCAAACCGGAAACGCTGGAAGAAGCGATCCGCGCAATGATGGCGGGTGATGATCCCGAGGACCACGGCGCGATTTTCATTCTCGCCATGCAACTTGAGCGCAAGCGCAAGCTGGTGCCGCGGGCGCAGCAGCGCAAACCCGATGGCAGCCTGCTGCTCGTTTACGAACACAAGCAATCCGGCGACATCTTCCTCATTCCGGACCCAGAATGGAGCCTAGACGAAATCGCCGAGGTTCAAGAACGCGTCGCAATCCGGCTTGGTTGGATCGAACCCGAGCCGGATCCTGACGCGGATGACGGCGCCGCTAACGCTGACGAAGAACCCAAGGAAACCGAGGTCTTGGCGGAAGACGACACATCTGCGGATGTCGATCCCTCTGCGGCTGACGATCCCTCTGCAGTTGACGATGCCTCTGCAGAAAACGTTACGGATGTGGAAGACGGTGCCACTGCAGAAAACGAACCCGCTTTAGAAAACGAACCCGCTTTGCAGGACGAACCCGCTGCGGCGGACAAACCCACTGCAACTGCCAGTTCCAGTACCCCCCTGTCCGGAGCCGTCGATGCTGGGTAATATGACGTTCAGTTTTTCGGGCTCGCTGTTGGCGGGAGGGATGCTGGCGGAAGGCCCGTCGCTCCTGCCACTGCGTTATTTTTCACTGCATGAGACCATTCCGCCGGCCCCGCTCTTGTTCGCCATCGGCGCGGTGGTGATCGCCCTGCATCTGTTTCTTCTGCTCCGGCCGACGACCGCCTTGAAGGGGCTCCGCGCTTTTCCGAGAAATTGGGTCGTAGGCATCGTCCTCACCGCGATTTGCGTTCCCTGGTTCGCCTTGCTGTTTCGCTACAATGTCCCGTTTCTCTGGATGCAGGAGAAACAGGAGATCTTGTCGTTGGGGGCGTTGGCGCTATTTTTTCCGATCATCTGGTACATGAAGGATTTGTTGGCCGTGCGCGCCCTCGGGTGTTTTCTACTGCTCTTCGGTTGCCCGGTCCGCGACGCGGCCTTGTGGCATCATCCGGACTGGGCTCGCTGGATTGTGATGGGCTGGATCTACTTGCTGGTCATCGTAGGCATCATTTTTGTCCTATACCCTTGGCGATTTCGCCGCTGGGTTGAGCGCTTCCTTGTTCCGGCATCCAGCCGAAATCTGGTGGCGTTCCTCGGCATAGCCACAGGCATCTTACTGATTCTCAGCGGTCTTGTCCTCAAATCCTGACCAATCGTCTTTGGGGTGGAATGCCCTTCAGGCTGCACTTTTGGCGAGGGCGGCGACCGCAGGAACGAAGGCAAACAACACGAAAAATGGGAGACAATTTTATTTAACACGGGTTAAACTACCGGTTAAACATGCCATTCGATACCATTTTACCATGAATTACATGCCGTTAGCGCCTGTAGGTCCAGTAGTGGCCGGGCAATATCTGGGCAAATTGACGATCATTGTAATTTAAAGCCTTGAGTTTATCCCATGAGTTCAAAAGACCGGAAAATCATAATCGACGCCGAACGCATCCCGATTCCTGCCCCGAATACTGGCCCCAAACGGGGAAAAGCCTTCAAATATCCCTTCCACAAGTTGGACGTCGGGGAGTCCTTTTACGTGGAAAATCTGCAAAGTCGCAACCTCGGCGGTTCGGTTACTTACGCGTCCAAAGTTCTTGGGCGAAAATTCACCACCCGGAGTATGGAGGGTGGGGTCCGCGTTTGGCGGGTGGAATAACCCTGTTGGTGTTTTCCCTTGAAAGCAGCAGGCTCTGGCTTATGTACTCGGCGTAGGCCAGCTTAGCTCAGCGGTAGAGCAGCTGATTTGTAATCAGCCGGTCGTCGGTTCAATTCCGACAGCTGGCTCCATTTTTTTTAATGGAGACCCATGGACCCCGTGAACTTCACGGACAAATACCGTCCGTCGCGCACATGGAGCACATGGAGCACATGGAGCACATGGAGCACCCCATGAGGTATTCATATCCGGTTGTGGGGAAGGGAACGGAGGGGTTGATAAGCAGAAATATACTTTTGAGTCTGACTCTTTTTGACAGTTAGCAGAGTTTTTCTTTGAAGTTTCTCCGCCCTCTCGGCGTTTTCAGATTGACGCTAAAAAACCAAAAACCTATACAGCTCCCTTGGTGTTTAGGTTGTTAGTTCGGAGTACATTTATGATTATCCACGGAAAGTCGCTGCATGTTGCAAAGCAAATCTCGGCGCTTGTATGCCTTTTACTTGCTTTCGCTTTTTTTACCGCCGGGCCGATGCCCGCGTCGGCTCAGTTTTCGAAGTCTGAAGAATTTGATTTTGCCAATCGTTTGATCGATCTTGGTTTCAAGGATTATGCGAAGCGCGTGATTGACGGACTTCCTGGGGCCGACAGTGGTCTGACCACGTTGTTCGACGGTCGTCTTCTGATGGGCAGCGGCAAGTTTGACGAAGCCGAAGTGAAATTCAAAGAGGCCAAGGACGACGAGTCAAAATACAAAATGCTCATGCGTCTGGCCGACGTTCATTTTGGTCAGGGCCGGATCAAGAAAAGCTCAGAGCTCTATGAATACGTGTTTGAACGTTACAAGAAGGTGCCAACGGACGAGGTAGGAAAGGAGTTCTATCTGAATTCCGCCTACAAGTATTTCAAACTCATGCAGATGGCGGACAACACCGAAAAGGCGATCGATGCCTTGGAGCGTGTCACGAGTGCCACTACCGATGAGGGCATCCTCCGTCAGACCAGCGTCGACCTTGCCAACCTCAAGGTCGACCTCGCCGAAGTCACCAAGGACAAAAAGAAAAAGGCGGCTCTGTTGAAGGACGCGCGGAGAATCTGCGACCAGGTTTTCCTCATCCCGGACAAGTCGTTTGGCGACGCCATTTCGGTTCTCGTTCGGATCGAGCTGATTGACGACAACTACGACCGCGCCCTCGACTTGATCAGGGACTACACGCCGATGTGCCACGATATCGAGAAAGTGATGCTGGAGCACGGGGGGCGTTCCGCCTTGGCTTCCAGCCCCATTGCTCCGCTCCGCCTGCAGAAAGGCAATATCTACATGATGTTGGTTGAAGAGGGCATTAAAGAAAAAGACGGCAAGAAGGTGCAGCAGAACTTGGGTCGCGCCTTTCAGGAGTACGTCAACACCTTCTATAAATACAAGGACAGCGAGGCCGGTGTGGCCGCTGCGATTAAAGTATTTGAGACCAGCAACTTTGCCAAAGATAAGTTTGGCGCGACGCTCGAACCCGATGGTGGCCGCGCTGCGATCTTCGGCTTGATGGTCGAGTCGGCGCATTCGATGTACGGCCGCAAGATGTATAAAGAGGCCAACGAGGCCTACAAGCGGATCCTCAAGTCTTATCCGGTGGAGAATCCCAAAGCCGCTGACGCCCTGACCAAGCTCGCTTTCTGCAATATTGCAGGGTTGGAAAATGGGCAGCTCGACACCGAAACCGACTTCGCCGATCTCATGCCACAGGTGATCGCCGGCTATCTGGCCGATCGGTTCCGCGGCAATCAGGACGCCGGCAGTGCCATTTACAAGATCGGTTCGCACTACTTGGTAAAGGGGGACGAGAGGGCCAATGAGATCGTTTGGGGCTTGTTCGCCAATGGCTTCCCCGACGACCCTCGTTCCGCTGGGATCTATTTCGTTCGCGCTGAGAACGCCCGCAAGCTTTACAAAGATGCCCGCACACCGGGCAAGCATGAGGAAGCGCTCTACTACTACAAGCTAGTCGCTCAGGAAAAATACAAGGACGACATCCACTATATCAAAGCGCTGGACCGCCTTGCTGAGGACTACCTCGAACGCGAAGATTACAAACAGGCACTCGCGTACTTCAATCAGACCCGGGTCAACTCCGCTCCCGGCATGCAGAGGGCCATCTCGCAATTTAAGATTTCCAACTGCCTGTACTCAATGGGTGACTATCCAAAATGCATTGCCTTCCTCGAAAATCTGAAAACGATGCTCGCTAGTGGTGGCGTGTTTGACTCCCAAGTCAATTTCAAGCCGGTCAACCAGCTCACCGAGAACGTCATGTTCCGCCTCGGCGCGACGAACATGAAGTTGGCCACGGAGAAGGATAAAGCCCGCAAAGAAAAAATCAGTGCCGACGCCAAGGCCAACTTCGCCAACGGCATGGATAAAACCGCAGCGCGTGAAGCCGCCAATAAAGCCAATCCGCCGTCTGCGGAAGTGGTTGCACTGTGGACCAAAGCTCAGGAGCACTGGGAAGAGCAAACTCGTTTCTTCCGCAGAGTTGATGAACGTAAAGGGACCGGCAAACTTGCTCCCAAAGCCCTCGAGGGGATGGGACAAATTCTCATGGCCAAGGGAGAAATCGACGAGGCTCTAAAGACCTTCCAGTCCATCGCCCAGCGCTACGAGGACACCCCCGAAGCCGAACGCGTGTACTTCTATCTCGTCCGCGAAGGCCTCAAACTCGAACTCGACCATGTCGTCGACCGCAATGTCAAAGGCATGATCGACAACCCCGACACCTATTCTGCCGTCCAACTCATCCAAGTCGGCCAACTATTGGTGGACGAAGAAAAATATGCAGAAGGCCGTGCCATCTTGCAGGCCGCATTGACCCATGAGCAAACCGAAAACAACAAGGGTTCCCATCAGCGCGTGCTCAAGGCCCTAGTGGTTGCTGCCAACCGTTCCGGTGCCTACCAAGAATGTGTCGACGCCGGCAACAAGATGCTCGAGAAGTACGAGAAGACCCCGTACAAGTTCGCGATCTACCGTGAGATGGCCTCGGCCTACCGCGAACTGAAAAACTGCAAAGAAGCGGAAAGCAGCATCCGCTGGGTGTTTGAATACGCCAAGACCAGCGCCAAGGATCCGAAGCTAGAAATGCTCCGTGCCAACCTGGAACTTGCCCGCATCCAAGCCGAGTGCGACAAGGAAGCCCAAGCCGTACAATCCTACTGGCGCATCACGCAACGTCCCCCTCCTGATTTCAATGCCGAGGCCATCGCCCGCGAAGCCCTCGCCGAAGGTGCCGCCTATTCTGCTGGGCAAAAAGCCTTTCCGCAGTGTATGGACATCGCCCGCACCTACCTCACTTGGTTCCCGCTCCCGCCAGGACAAGAGCCGTCCAAAGAATACGAGAACGTGCTTCGCTACGCCAAAGAAGCAAAGAGCCGCCTCAACATTCGCGAACCGGATACGACGCCCGAAGCTGCCCCAGCCCCGGCATCCGAGCCTGCTTCAACATCCGAGCCCGCGCCCGCCGCGCCCTGAAATCAGCTGATTCCTTCATTCTTCGCCTTCAAATTTCCCCTGCCCCCGTTCCCACCATGAAATCCACATCCTTTTCGTTGACCCTCGTTTGTCTGCTCGGACTCTTTCTCGCGACCTCGAGTTTCGCCCAACTCCGACCCTATGTCGTGGATAGTGACAACCGACGCATCGAAGGCACCGCGATTCGTTCCGGCGCTGGTGGCAAGATCACGCTGACGCTGCCGAATGGCAAGACCCAGGACTTCGCTCAAGGTGGCTTTATTAAGCTCTACAAGCCCATGCCGCCCGAGTTCAAACGAGCGGTGGCTGCGTTCAACAACGAGCAATATGCCTCGGCCCGCCCGCTGTTTGAATCGATTGAGAAAGGCAACCGCTACCTCAACTGGGATTTCCACGCCGGCGCATACCTCGTGAAGTGCTACATCGCAGAAGGGAAACCCGAACTCGCATCCCAAGTGGTTAACCGTCTCATGACGGTGCCGGGTGCCAAGCAAAACGCCATCGTCATCGGGGCCGAACTCGAAGCCTTGATCGGCAGCGGCAAAGCCGGTGGCGCCAGCCGCAAGATCGACGGCTACGTCGCCGGACCCAGTCGCGAGGTTGCCGCCATCGCGCAGACCCGCCGGGGCGACATCAGCATGAGCCAAAACTTGTTTGACCAGGCGGTCCTCGACTACCTCCGCACCGTCGCCTTCTTCGAAGATGTCGACCGCGAGATCCAAGCCGAAGCCACGTTTAAAACCGGACTTGCCCTCAAGAAAATGAAAGATTCGGGTCGCGCCCAGATGATGTTCCAACGCACCCAAAAGAATTTCCCCGGCTCCTACTGGGCCCTCCGCGCCCAGTCCGGCAACTAATCTAACCTCACTCACTGTCCAAAACCTTGGAGATTTCCATGATGCTCAAAAAACTCGGATTCCTCGCGATCCTCCTATCCCTCCTATTCTCTGCGGCCGCTCCAATGTCCGCGTTCGCCCAAGACGCCGCAGCCAATGCGCCCGCTGTAGCCGGCGGCGATGCCGCAGATGACTCTGAAGCTGTCGCCTCTGGAGGATTTTTCACCGTCCTCACATCCGGCGGTATCGTGGGCATGCTGATCTGGATTCTCCTGCTGCTCACATCTCTGGCGATGGTGGCGCTGGTCATCGATTCCTTCATCTCGGTCAACGAAAGCAAGGTCGTCCCCATCAGTCTTGTTTCAAGGGTGCAAGAAGCGATGGAACAGGGCGATGTGATCAAAGCGCTGAATGTCTGCAACGAGGAACCCGGGCCGATGTCCAATATTCTCTCCGGCGCGTTCGAGAACGTCGAAGGCGGTTTCGAAGCCATTCAGGACTCGGTCGCTATCGCTGCCGACCTCGAATCAGAACGCCTCATCCAGCGGGTCAACTATCTCAACGTGGTCGGCAACCTCGCGCCGATGCTCGGACTGCTCGGCACCGTTCTCGGTATGATCTATGCGTTCAAAAACTTGGCTGGTGCCGGCGCCGCTGGTGCCTCGATGCTCGCCAACAATATCTCGCTCGCGCTCTGGACCACCACCGTCGGACTACTGATCGCCATCCCGGCGCTCGCGTTCTTCTACTATTTCCGCAACCGCGCCAACACCATCATTCTCAACATGGAACAGATCACCCTCGATCAGATCAAAGTGCTGCGTCACGTCGAAGTCGTTGATGAGGACGAGTAGTCTGACTCCCGAATACCACTAAACCTCACCGAGAAATCGCATGGCTAGAAAAGCAGAAGAACCAGAACCGCCAAACATGACGCCAATGATCGACATCGTCTTCCAGATCATTATTTTCTTCGTGTTTACGGTCGATATGGACAAGGCCAAGTTCGACAAAGAGAACCCCTTGCCACTCGCCCCGAACGGCATGGAAGTCACGGATCAGGATCCCCGCACCATCCATATCGACGTCAACAAACAGACCGAAACGCGCAATATCGTGTTTATTGGCGGTTCGCCGGTCGCAATGAATCGGCTCGCTGGTATTCTAAACGCCTCCAGGCTCCGTCACGGTGGTGGAATCCCCATCGTCATCCGCGGATCCGAACAATTAGAGCACCGCTACATCAAAGCCGTGATGGACGCGGCCTCTGAAGCCAAACTGACGCAAATCGAAATCGCTGCCATCAAGGAGAAGGTCTGATGGGTATGGGAAAACATAAACGCACACGCAAACGTAGCGGTGATCCTGAAGACGTGCCGATGACGCCGATGATCGACATCGTATTCCAGTTGCTCGTCTATTTTATCTTCACCTTCGACCCGGTCAGCGTCTTCACCCAAATGGAGATTGTTCGTCCGTCTTCCGATAGTGCTGCCAAATCGGATGATCCACCGCCGGAGATGTACGAGTTCATGGTCCAGCCCCGCCTCATTCCTTTGGGTGTCGATGGATCTCAAGCCTCCTACTCCCTCAACGGGCAGAAATCCATCAACCTCGAAGGCTTGGAGCAACTTATCTCCCGGATCACCCCCGAGGAAACAATCACCATGTTGTGTGACACCCGGTCGCTCCACAACGACCTCGTGGCCGCGCTCAACTTGTGTACAAAACACGGGCTGTCTCGAATCAACGTACTCAGTACGAAGTGAGCAGTGACGAACGCCACGTGAACGACTTGGAAAAAGCCACCGCTTGCGGTGGCTTTTTCTTTGCGGAGGGAACGGGCCTGACGTAGTCCCCGCCCATGACGCGGATAGAACAACGATTCCAGCAACTCGCCAGCGACGGTAAAAAGGGCTTCATTCCCTACATTTGCGCGGGTGATCCCTCCATTCAGGACACCGAAGATATTGTCCTGCGCCTCGAAGACGCCGGGGCCGATATCATCGAAATCGGGATTCCCTTCTCCGATCCGCTGGCCGACGGGCCCGCTAACCAGCGCGCCGCCGAGCGCGCGCTCGAGGCTGGCACCCGGCTGGAACATGTGTTCGAAGCCGTCTCCAACATCCGCCAACGCAGCGAAGTACCCATCGTACTGTTTACGTATATCAACCCGCTCTACGCCCTTGGCTTTGAAAACGCCGCTGACAAGGCCGCCAGTGCCGGCGCGGATGGCATTCTGCTGGTCGATCTTTCGCTGGAGGAATCCGCCCCCTTCAGCGCGACGCTCAAGGACCGCGACCTCAATCACATTCAGTTGATCACCGTCACCAGCTCGGACGAACGCATTAAGAAGATCTCCGAACACAGCACGGGCTTCGTCTATTGTGTTTCCCGTGCTGGTGTGACCGGCGAGCAGTCCGAAATCCAAACCGAAGCCACGGGGCTGCTCGAACGCGCCCACGCTCAAACCGATCTTCCCATCGCGCTTGGTTTCGGCATCTCCAATCCCGAACAAGCCCGCGCCTACGCCGAACTCACCGAAGCCGTCGTCGTCGGCAGCTTCATCGTCAATACGCTGCACAACCATCCCCGTGACCAAGCCATCGCCAAGATCAAGACTCTGATCGACGCGGTCAAAGAAGTATAGTTGATCGCAAATTTAATAGTTCAAATTTCAGACGTGCCCGCGCCCGCTTTTGAGATCCGACATTCGAAATTTAACACCTCAAATTTTCGATCCTCACTCGCCCCCACGTCCTTTGAAATCCTCACCTGCCTCCACGTCCTCTGAGATTTGAAATCCTCACCTGCCTCCACGTCCTTTAAGATTTGAAATCCGAAATTTGAATTCCTCACCCGCCCACGTCCTTTGAGATTTGAAATCCGAAATTTGAAATTCATATCATGACCAATCTCGACCACGCCTACGCCGTCATTCTTGCTGGCGGAAAAGGGGAGCGCTTCTGGCCGCTCAGCACCTCCCGTTCGCCCAAACAACTACTCTCGCTTGTCTCCGAACGCACCATGCTCGGCATGGCCGTCGACCGGCTTGAAGGCCTGATCCCACCCGAGCGGGTGATCGTGCTCACCTCCGTCGACCTCGTCGAACCCACCGTTGCCTCCGCTCCAGACCTGCCCGCCGCCAACATCATCGGCGAACCGATGGGACGCGACACTGCCGCCGCCGTCGCCCTCGGCTGCGCCATCGTCAAAGCCCGCGACCCCGAGGGCGTCTTCTGTATCCTCACCGCCGACCACGTGATCGGTGACATCGAGGTATTCCGCCGCACCCTGCGCGAAGGCATCGACCTCGCCGCCGCCCAAGACGTGCTGGTCACCATCGGCATCCAGCCCACCTTTCCGGCCACCGGCTACGGCTACATCGAGTCCGGCGATGCGGTCGAACACGCCGGCGAAACCAGCTTTCTGCAAGCCAAGCGTTTCGTCGAAAAACCACCGCGCGAAACCGCCGAGCAATACCTCGCGTCCGGCGCCTTCGCCTGGAACTCCGGTATGTTCATCTGGTCCTGCGCCAGCGTGCAGGCGGCCTTCGCCAAGTACCGCCCGCAGCTCTCCGAACTCATCGACACGCTCGCGCCCAGCGTCGACTCGCCCACGTTTGCTGAGGCATTGCGCGCTGTTTTCGAACCGCTCGAGAAAATTTCCATCGACTACGCGCTGATGGAAAACGCCGACAACATCGTGATGGCCCGCGGCACCTTCGCCTGGGACGACATTGGTTCGTGGCCGGCGCTCGCCAACCACTTTCCGACCGACGACGAAGGCAATACCAGTATTGGCGATGTCGTACCACTCGACGCCAACAACAATCTCGTGTTCTCCAACGGTCGCCTCACCGCGCTCATCGGCGTGTCCGATTTAGTGGTAGTTCAAGCCGAAGGTGCGACGCTGATCTGCCCGCGCGACCGCGCCCAAGATGTGAAAGCCTTGGTCAACGAACTCAAGGCCCGTGGGTCGTTCGACGACCTCCTTTAGACGTCAGGTTAAAGCTCATGGGACGCATCGTCGGCATCGACTACGGAAAAGTGCGCGTCGGCCTCGCCGCCAGCGACCCGATGCACACGGTCGCAACCCCGCGCGAAACCCTACAGGTCACCAACCGTAAAAAGTTGCTCGACGACATCGTCGCCTTCTGCACCGAACAAGACGCCGAAGCCATCATCGTCGGACTGCCATTGCACATGGACGGCCGCGTGAGTGAGATGGCCGAAGAAGTGCAGAAGTTCGTCGGCCACTTGCGCGAACGCCTGCCGGAACTCGACATCCGCACCTGGGACGAACGCCTGTCCTCGTCGGTCGCCAATCAGGCGCTCACTCAGGGAGGCGTGAAAGGTAAAAAACGCAAAGCCGTCGTGGATCAAATGGCGGCGCAACTTATTTTACAGGGCTATCTCGATTCCCTCGACGCGTTCGATGATGAAGGCGATTACGAAGGCGACTACGAAGGCGAGTGGTGAGTCGTCATGGCACGCTTCCGTTTAAACGTCGCTTACGACGGCACTGACTACGCCGGTTGGCAGATCCAACCCAACGGCGTCACCATCCAAGCCAAGATCGAGCAGGCGTTCACGGCGATCACCGGTGAGTCCGTCCGCGTTCATGGTAGTGGTCGAACCGATGCCGGCGTTCACGCCCGCAGCCAGGTGCTTCATTTTGATTCGCCGTGGCCGGTCGACCGTGCCGAACGCGATCTGGTCAACGGACTCAACGCTAAGCTGCCGAATGACATCCGAGTTCGGGATTTGGCAGCGGTCGCCGACGATTTTCACGCCCAGTATCATACGACCGGCAAAGCGTACCGCTACTTCATTTGGAATGGCCGCGTGGTACCGCCTTTCCTGTACCGGTACCGAACCCGCGTCCCCGAAACCTTGGATCTCGCCGCCATGCGCGCCGCCGCCGACCTGCTCATCGGGGAACACGATTTCAGCTCCTTTGCGGCCGACCCGAATGAGCCGCGCGAGGACTTTGTCCGGACCATTCATTCGTTCGAGGTGTGCAAGGAAGGAGAGGAGATTTCTCTTCATGTCGTCGGTAACGGTTTTCTCTACAAGATGGTGCGCAGTCTCTCCGGCTGGTTGCTTGATGTCGGCCGGGGTAAGTTCGAACCCAGCATGACAAGCACGGTCCTCGCCGCGGCCGAACGCACTGGGAATGTCGTCACCGCTCCCGCCAAAGGCCTGTTTCTCTGGCAGGTAAATTATCCCGATAATCCCGACTTCGAACACCGTTGATTTTAACCCCGCATTCTGTCCTACCAACGTACCTATAAACAACCGACCAACAACATGGCCCGCCGCTACGACATCGAAGGAACCCGAACACCGCTCTACTGGGCGATTGGCCTTGCTCTGCTCTGCGTGTGGTGCGTCCGCGATGGCTGGTTCCCGACCGAAAAGAAGAAGCTAGAGAAGATCGAGTATCTCGCGTTCCAAACGACCAAAGGCGAGTGGGTTTCCGCCGACAAGGCCTCGCCGGATGTCGGAAAAGCATGGAAAGATGCGACCGGCACCCCGCTGGTTCCCGTCGTCCTCGCACCGGAAAAGGTCGACCGCGACGCGCTCACCTTACCCGAAAACCCCGCAATCGCCGTCCGCGAAAAACCCGACCGCTTCTATTTTTTGTTTAACCAAACGTTTGCAATACTCAGCGCACTGGGCACCTTAATTGCACTGGCCGTCTACATGGCGACCAAGTAACTGACACGAACATGAGCAACGCATTTACATTTTGGTTTTACGTTAATCCGACGGATCCTCCGGGGCGGTAAAACCGTATACCAATGCTGACGCGCTCCGATTGAATCGGGGCGTTTTGCTTTTCGTCCTAAGAGCAACGCCCATTCTCCTTCCTCATTCTCCCCTCATCCACGGAACCACATCATGATTATTATCCTCAAACTCAGACCCACTACCGAAGAGATCGCCGCTGTCGAGGCGCGCGTAAAAGAACTTGGCTACGAACCCCATAAAATTGTCGGTGAAATCAGAACCGTGATCGCCTGCGTCGGCGACGAAACCGAAAACAGTGACCTCATGAGCATGAAGTCGATGAACGAGGTCGAACAAGTCATGCCAATTCAAAAGAAACACAAATTGGTCAGTCGAGACGCCCATCCCGACCCGGTCCACGTACCAGTCGGCGACTTGCGTGTCGGAGAGGGCAGTTTCCATGTCATCGCCGGGCCCTGTTCGGTCGAGAGCCGCGAACAAATCCTCGCCGCCGCGCACGGCGTGAAGAAGCACGGGGCTACCATGCTCCGTGGCGGTGCCTTCAAACCGCGCACCTCCCCTTATGATTTCCAAGGACTCGGTAAGAAAGGCCTCGAACTGCTCGCGGAAGCGAAAGCTGAAACCGGTCTGCCGATCGTCACCGAGATTGTGAGCGAAACGCATCTCGACATGATCTGCGAAGTCGCCGATGTCCTCCAAGTCGGCGCGCGCAACGCGCTCAACTACTCCCTGCTGACCACCATCGCCCAGTCAGGAAAACCGATTCTGCTCAAACGCGGACTCAGCGCCACCATAAAGGAATGGTTGCTCGCCGCCGAGTACATCGTCAGCAAAGGCAATCACAATGTCATGCTGTGCGAACGCGGCATCCGTACCTACGAGACCGCCACCCGCAACACCCTCGACTTAAACGCGGTCGCCGTAGCCAAGCTCGAAACAAGTCTGCCAGTGATCGTCGACCCCAGTCACGGCACCGGTCGTTCGGACTTGCTGCTGCCGATGTCGCGCGCCGCCGCCGCGGTCGGCGCCGACGGTATCATCATCGAAATCCACCCCGAACCCGAAGTCGCCCTGAGCGATTCCGCCCAGCAGATCACCCCCGATGAGTTCGGTGAATTGATGGAAGGCCTGAAACCCTTCATCGAAGCCGCCGGTAAAGAACTCGTTACCGCCTGATTTGTTTTCACAGCCGAGATGATCGTAGAGGTAACGCGGAATTCATTCGGCGTTCCTCGTGCCGGAATTCATTCCAGTGCGCCGAGCAAAGGTTGGCGCTTCTAGCACGTGGCATGCTGGCCGTGGAGGAGGCGTTGTGTCTATTCGCCTCGCAAGGCCATATTGCTACCCGCAATATGGCCGCTGGTCCACGCGTTTTGAAAATTGAAGCCACCGGTGACGCCGTCGACGTCCATGATCTCGCCAGCGAAGAACAAGCCAGGTTGTTTTTTGCTCTCCATCGAACGCAGATCAATCTCGTCGAGACAAACACCGCCGCAGGTCACGAACTCCTCCTTGTTCATGCTCTTGCCGGTCACCTCGAACTCGGCCACCTTTAGCTGGCGCGCCAGGTTCCGCCGCGCCTCAGCGGAAACGCGCGACCACGTACCGTCTTCGGGAATGCCCGCGGCTCGGACCAGTTGCTGCCAAAGCCGTTTAGGAATGGACTCGAACGGCGAACGTTTGGCCACGCTCTTAGTGCCGCTGCCGCGGCGAAAATCCTCAAAGATCTGCTCCAACTGGTCGATGTTTTTCACTTCCGGCAGCCAGTCGACAACAATCTGAAACTGGTACTCGAGGCCGCTGAGTACCCGCGCGCCCCAGGCCGATAGTTTGAGAATTCCTGGGCCGCTCAAACCCCAGTGGGTGATTAGGGTCGGACCTTCAGATTTGAGTTTTTGGCCGACCACCGAGATCCGTGTGTCGTTCACGCACAGGCCGGGTAGGGAACGGATCCGCGGGTCGTCGATATGAAACGTGAACAGGGATGGCACGGCTGGTTCGAGGCGATGCCCGAACGCGGCCGCGAAGTCCGCCCCTTGTTTGGCGCGGGTGCCGCCGGTCGCCAACAACACCGAACGCGCGTGGAAGCGGCTTCGCTTGGTCCGAACCTTAAAGCCGGAACCATCTTCCACGGCTGAGATCTGCGTCACCCGTTCGCCGGTCAGAACGTCGACACCCGCCCGCCGCGCACTCTGTTGCAGGCAGTCGATAATCGTTTGCGAATCGTTCGTCACCGGAAACATCCGGCCATCGGCTTCGACCTTCAGGCGTACGCCGCGGGACTCGAACCATTCGATCGTGTCGGCCGGACCGAAGCGGTGGAACGATCCGAGTAGAGCCTTCTGGCCGCGCGGGTAGTGGGTAGTGAGCGGACGCGGTTCGAGGCAGTCGTGGGTGACGTTGCAGCGCCCCCCGCCCGAGATCCGAACTTTTTCCAGCACCTTGCCGGCTTGTTCAAGAATCAGCACCTCGCCGCCGCCGCCGAGTGCTTCCGCGCAGGTGATGGCGCTGAAGAAGCCGGCCGCGCCGCCGCCAATGATGATGGCGTCGCGCGTTTCGCTTGGGTCGTGATTCATGCCGAAGCGTTGACCAGCTTTTCGAACAGCGCAGGGATCTCCGTTTCAAACAGGAGCTTTTGCTTCGAGTGGGGATGCTTAATCACCAACTCGGCGGCATGCAGCGCAAGTCGGCGGATAGTGCGATTGCGTTTGTCGTAGGCTTCGCCGCCGTACTTCTCATCGCCCGCCACCGGGCAACCTTGATCGGCCATGTGGACGCGAATTTGGTTTTTGCGCCCGGTATGCAATTTGATTTCGAGCAGACTGAAGTGATCAGAATGGCTGATCACGCGATACTCGGTTTTCGCTAGCTTGCCTTTTTTGGGATCGTCGACCGCGTGCATAACATAGTTTTTGTCCTCGGCGAGGTGCGAGGTGATGAAGCCGTGTTCCGCTGGGGGATGCCCGTGCACCACTGCCGCGTAGGTCTTGCTAAAAGTGCTCCACTCCGCCTTCAGAAACTCCATCACCGGATGGCTCTTGGCGAAGACGATGACGCCGGAGGTGTCGCGGTCGAGGCGGTGGACCGTGAACACATTATTGCGCGAACGCACGTTGCCCTTTTTTACGTAGTTGGTGAGCAGCGCGTGGGCGGTGCGCTTCTTTTCGTGATGGTTTTTCACCGTGAGCAGGCCAACGGACTTATTCGCGACGATCAAGTCTCGGTCTTCGAACAGGATCTGCAATCCGCGCGGCTGAAAGCGTTTGGGCGGTGGTTTGAATTGAACTTGCGGCTTTTTCATACGGCTACTGGGATGCAGACTCTTGAATTTCGATCGGTAGTTTGAAGATCTTTGCCACAAGGACATACGCTGGCATGGTCATCAACGACACGAGAAGGAACGTCCATGGGAGAATTAACATGTAGCCCACCGGGATGGCGATCACGCCGGCCAGCCATGTGAATCGGAACCCAGCGACCACCAGCCAAACCGGCAAAATCAGCTCGATGACGAAAAATGCGAACGAAAGAATCCGAAATGGTAAAGGCAACTCCTGGTTGAAGGCTGGCTTCAGGTGTTGCTGCCAGATCAATTTAGGCAGAGCCAGCCAGGACACCTTTTCTGGTATCGGCTCATGAAAGCCCTGTTCGGCGACAATCAAGGCTTTCAACTTCTCCAGCTTCTTCAGCTGAATTGCGCCGAGCGCTGTTTTATCAACCAGAATGATGGCATTCTCCTCTTCTTCTGGAGTCGCATGCAGGTGAATTTTCAAGCCTTGGAAATAGGAGCGAAACCGATTTTGGATGATCCCGATTTCTTGGATCTCATCCAGGGGCACGGTGCGTTCGCCGACATGGAGAAAACGTTTGGTCAGAATCACATGGCGCCTGGTGGCGATCAGGCCGGGTTTGCAATTTTTTCCGGTCACGTAGAGCTTCGCGGAAAACAAAGGCGTCTCTTCGTTCTCGGGGGCTTGGTAGGGATTAGCTGGGAAATCCATGTTGCTTCAACCAATCAATCTAACACTTCGGCGGGTTGCGACCGATAAAGGGATGTTGTTCGACATCAAGCACCGAACCGCTGACCGGCCCGGCGTCCGCGCTGAGGAAATAGAGCACCGCGGCCGCGATCTCCGCCGGTGCGATCAGTCGGCCGGCCGGAACGAACAGCTTCGGCTGCTGCGCTGGCCAGTCGTCGGGCATGCCTTGGTCTTGCTTGCGTTGCTTTTCGTTCTCGGTGAGCACCCAACCGGGGTTGACCTGATTTACGCGCACGCCGTGGTCGCGGTGCAGCGTATCGCCAAGGTTGCGGGTCATGGTCATCAGGGCGCCTTTGGAGATCGCATAGGGGACGAGTCCGGGTTCGCCGCTGTAGGCGTTTACCGAACCGATGTTCACAACACTGCCGTGCGTGCGTTCGAGGTGGGGCAGGGCGGCCTTGATCAAAAACAGCGGCGCCCGCGTGTTGACGGCGAGAATCTTGTCGAACAGGGCCGGATCGGTTTCGGCGAGCGTGCTGAAGATGACAGCGGCGGCGTTGTTGATCAGTCCGTGGAGGCTGCCGAATCGCTCGAGGGCCGTGTTGACAATGCGTTCAGGCGCGTCGGCTTCGGCCAAGTCGCAGATCAGCAACTCGCTGCGTTCGCCGTCCGGGTCGAGTTCGGCGCGGGTGGCTTGGCCGAGTTCGGGCTCGAGTCCGTGGAGCAATACCGAGGCCCCCTCGGCGAGGAGCGCCTTGGCAATCGCCTTGCCGATGCCGGTGGTCGAACCGGTGACGATGAAATGTTGATCAGAGAAACGCACAAGATCGATTACGAGTTGGGAACGACGAATTCAATACGTACTTTGTCGTAACATGCGCTATCTGATTTTTCTTCTCCCCTTCCTGGCTGGCTTGGCCATTGCCGAACCGAAACCCAATATCGTCTTCTTCATCGCCGACGACATCTCCCATGATGATTTTGGCTGCTACGGCCACCCGAACATCAAAACACCGAACACGGACGCGCTCGCCGCCACCGGACTGCGCTTCGACAATGCCTACCTGACCACGAGCAGCTGCAGTCCGAG
>Ga0209186_1000701_pt1 | contig 26069 bp, 21 predicted proteins | sample SidtaG_FD_187426 | JGI IMG/M metagenome (GOLD analysis project Ga0209186, IMG submission 187426) | Marine algal microbial communities from Sidmouth, United Kingdom - Sidmouth_Male2 metaG (SPAdes) (version 2) | ecosystem: Host-associated > Algae > Red algae > Unclassified | place: Sidmouth...
ATAGATTATATTGGTATTAGATAAAATCAATCAAAGATGAAGCTACACATCGAAAATTTGGGACCCATCAAAAAAGGAACAATAGACCTTAACAAACGAGTGTATCTTTTTGTAGGTTACAACAATAGTGGGAAAACATATGTAGCGCAATTGCTTTGGCAGTTATTTAAATTAGCTTCTATACGAGACTATTCAAATTTTAGTATAAAAGAAATAGATGAATTAGATTTAAACACGCAAAGTGAATTACAAATAGAATTAACAGAAAAGTTTATTGAGAATATTTTAAATCAACTTTTAACTAACTTGAAACTCAATCATTTATTTGGAATTGAGGAATTCCATCATATCCTCAAAAATGTTCATTTAGAATTTGATTACAACTTAGAAGATATTTATTCTAAAAAAATCTGTAAGAATTATAGTTTTCTTGAAATTTTAAAAGATAGTAATTCTACTATTTTAAATTTACTTAGTAAAATTTCATCTACCAATAAGGATATTAAAAATTCTTCTAAAGACAATATTGCTCCGTTTCTTTCTTTGGCTACTAAAGATGCAATAAAAACTGCAATAGGCTCTCTTTTTTTAGAGAGAAGAACTTGGCCTTTTTTCCTACCAGCTTCCCGATCATTCTATTTAGCCAACTATAAGTATATCATCAATGCAGAACGAGAAGAAAATCGCCTGTTACGAGAAAGAGGTTCAGATTTAAATTTAGAAGAATTACGGAAACTAATACCCAAAGCCAATTATACCAAAGCGGCTGAACAGCTTATCAATAGAATTCATAATTTAAAAGACAAACCGATTAAGAATTACCAAAAGTTTGTCAAAGCCTTAGAATCTATTTTAGGAGGAAAGTTTAAAGCTGAAAACATTGTAGAAGGAATTAGTCCAAAGAAATTTTCATTCTTACTAAAAAATGAGAAAGAACTACCCTTGCATTTAGCATCCTCTTCCGTCAATCAGTTATTAAGTTTGTACCTCTATTTTAAATATTGGGCTGTTCCTAAAAATGGATTCTTAATGATAGACGAACCAGAAGAAAATCTACATCCCAAAAACCAATCAAAACTAACAGAACTATTATTGGATTATGCAGGAATCAATAGCAATCGTTTATTGATAAATACCCACAGTAGTTTGATTACAGAAGTTATAAACAATTATATTCTACTAAGTAAATTAAAGCATGAAGCAGGCGTCAAAGAACATGAAGATTATGGAAAATATGAAAATATCTTAAAACCCGAAGATATAGGAATTTACTTTTTCAATGGCACAGAGATTCGAGAATATACGATAGGAGAATACGGAACTATCTTCAAAGACTTTGACCGAGAAATTTATAAAGTAAAAAACAAGAGTGAAGAACTGAGTAAACTAATCTTTGAAAATTTACAGAATGCTAATCAGTGAATTGAGCCAAACCCTGACTGATAGTTTAGAAGATTTGAAGATTATCAGAAAAATAGAGGACACAACTTATGATATAATAGAAGCAGACAAAAACGCAGATTTAAATCTTGTTACCCTCAAAAATTTACCGATAGAAAATACTTGGGTCTTTAGGTCGGAAATACAGGATATAGAATGCTTCACAAGCCAAAATACGACCGTTGAAGAGACAATTCTACACTTAAAAGAGGGACGACTATATGCTTTTATGATAGAGTTGAAATCTTCATTGACAAAGAAAAATATTAAGGGCTTAAAAAATAAATTCTCTTGCTCCTTAGTAAAGTTAGCTGTCTATTTGGCAGGAAATAACCATTTTAAAGAGTTAAAAGATACAACCTTATATCCTGTAGGAGTAACGATGTTTAATGATGCTAACTTCTTGTATACTACAGATGCAAGTGATGTAGAATACCTTTCAATTTTCCAAAAAGACATATTTAGGTTTAGTTTTTCAGCAATACAAAATAGACAATACACAAGTACACAGATAAAACCACCTGCATTGAATAGAATGCAAATACCTGTACTATTCTTCCAAAATCTTGATTGGATTTCTAAACCTCCACTTCTTGATTCCAATTCCTTTGAAGTGGATTTTAAGGATTTATTTGATTTTTCCTAAACAGAAAAAAAACATAAATTACTTCACAGCAATCATAGAAATCTCCACATTCACCTTCTTAGGCAAACATGAAACCTCCACTGTTTCCCGTGCAGGAGCGTCCAAACCTTCAAAATAACTGCCATAAATCTCATTAACTGTCCCAAAATTATTCATATCTGAAAGAAAAATGCAGGTTTTGACAACATTGGCAAAATCCAACTCGGCTTCTTCTAAAACAGCTTGCAAATTTTGCATCACTTGGTGGGTTTCTTTCTTCAAATCGTCTAAAATAAGGCTTCCATCGGCAGGATTAAGGGCAATTTGACCCGAAAGATAAAGGGTATTTCCGCCCCAAACTGCTTGGTTGTAAGGGCCAATAGGTGCAGGAGCTTTATCGGTACGAACTACTTTTTTTAACATGATATTTTTATTTAGATGGATTTCAATAAACAAGTTGTAATTTTACCACGAAAATAATAAAACTATCGCACATGAATATATTTGTTGTTGGTCATAACAAGGGATTTGAAGAATTAAAAGAAAAATTTTCCCAAAATGAGACAGTTTCTTTGACACATGGCTCTGTGAAAGAGGCTATTTCGTCAAAAAGTGATTGTATCATTGATTTGGATTTGGATGAAAATCCTCAAAATTTATCAAATTATGCTTCTTTGAAAGGTACATTGGTTTTGGGAGGGGCTGTTAAAAAACAGTTGGCAGAAATAGCGACAAATTGTACGGAAAGTATCGACTGTCTACTCGTTGGACTCAATACATTGCCCACTTTTCTCAACCGACGGCTATGGGAAATAAGCCTGTTTTCAGAAGATGATAAAGCTGAAATTATCGAAAAATTGGGAACAATAGGTGTGGAAGTGAAATCTGTAAAAGACCGAGTGGGGATGGTTACGCCTCGCATTATTTTGATGATTATTAATGAGGCATTTTATACGGTTCAAGAAGGTACAGCGAGCAAAGCCGACATCAATCAAGCGATGAAATTGGGAACAAACTACCCACATGGCCCTTTTGAATGGGCAGAAAAAATTGGGATAGATCACGTCTATAAAACCCTAAAAGCACTGCAACACGATACAGGTGATACTCGTTATAAAATATGTCCCCTTCTTAAAACGGAATATTTAAAAATTTTTTAAAAAAAAGAGATAGAAAATGAGTGATAATTTTATTTACGAAAATGAAGTAAAAGCACTCGTCACCTGTCACTTGTCACATACATATGCTACTCATTTATACGCCCATCCTCAAACCCCGACTGAAATATATTTTTCAGTTAATCTTAGAGGAATTATTGTGCATAGAATTCAAGGTGACAACAGATGCAGAACATTTCAGTGATTTTATTGGGCCCAAGTTCAATTATAGTCAAGTGCGTTTAGATAAAGAGATTTTTATTTATGCACATGGTTTTTTGACAGAAAAAGGCATTCATTCCCAAAGTATTGTAATGGGAAAATATAAAGGACAACGTACTTTGTTTGCCAGAGAAGAAGCTATAAATGAAGATTCTTTAGAGACTGATATTCCCTTTGATTTATTTGCAGCGAGCTTTTATTTAGTCAGTCGCTACGAAGAATATTTAGAGTTCGCCAAAGACAATCATGGTCGATTTCCTGCCAGCGAAAGTATTGCACAACAACAAGGATTTTTGCGCAAACCCCTTATCAATATTTGGGCAAAACAGCTTTTACAAATCCTACAACAACAATATCCCAGATTAGAAATACACCATCGAAAATTTACGTTTATACCTACTTATGATATAGATATAGCCTATTCTTATCATTGCAAAGGTTGGTTGCGAAATGTGGGTGGTTATTTCAATAGTTTAAAGCGGATGGATTTCTCTAAAGTGTGGGAACGAAGTAGAGTTTTATTAGATTTGAAAAAAGATCCTTTTGATAATTATGATTACCAAATAGCCCTTCAAAATGAATACAATTTAAAACCAATTTATTTTTTTCTTTTAGGAGAATATGGCCCTTATGATAAAAATATTTCTGTAGAGCGAAGAGATTTTCAAGACCTCATTCAATCCGTTAGTGACTATGCTTCTGTCGGCATTCATCCCTCGTATCGTTCCAATGAAAAACCCGAAGCCATCGAAGAAGAAATAAAACATTTATCCCGTATCGTTAAAAGAGAAATTGCCCGAAGTCGCCAGCATTATGTAAAACTGCATTTACCCGAAACTTACCAGCAGCTTATTAAATATAATATTACCAAAGATTATTCGATGGGTTATCCCGATCAAGTTGGGTTTAGAGCAAGCATTGCCTCCTCTTTTTTGTTCTATGATCTTAGTCAAGAACTTATAACAAAACTCCGCATTTATCCCTTTGTGATGATGGATACAACCTATCGTTTCTATCTGGAAATGAACCAAGAAGAAACCATCAAAAGCATAAAGCGACTCATTAAAGAAGTCAAAGCTGTCGACGGCTTATTCATTCCCATTTGGCACAACAGCAGCCTTTCCGAAACGGATGGTTGGGAAGGTTGGCGCACCATTTTTGAGCAAATGATTGAGCTATCTATAAATTGATTTTTTTAGGAGAGAATGGTCTTTGATAAAATCCTAAATTCTAATTTCTAATTTTTTAGGAGAGAACGGTTTCTGATAAAATCCTAAATGATAATTTCTAATTTTTTAGGAGAGAATGGTTTGTCTTTCATCGTGACGCATGCTCCTGCTGTCCGCTACTATAGCTTTTTACCAGTCATCAAGGGGAGTCATGATGCAACCAAAAAAACGAGATAAACTACAAAAACCACATAAACTCAGTTCGCTATAACGCTACCATCAGGTCTATTTTGCACGGTCTCAACAAGCAAGAAAACTTCTCCATCGTCCCTATGTACACCCGTCACCCGCCACTCGCCACTCGCCACCCGTCACCCGTCACCCGTCACTCGTCACTCGCCACCCGTCACTCGTCACCCGTCACTCGCCACCCACATCACTTAATTAGTAAGTCGAATTCCAAAATTTAAAGTAGAAGCCGTCCCTTGAAAGGCAGCATTAAAAAATTGAGTGTACAATAATTCAAATTGCAAATTTCGATTTACTTGATATTTTGTAGCCAAGCCATATTGACTAAAAGGATAAGCAGGACCAAAACCAAACCATTGAGGAGCGGCATTAAATAAGCTATAAAACGTCAATTTATCGTTTGGAAAATAACTTATAATAATGGTTGCAGGCGTAGAGAGTACCATTCCTGCAAAACCACCACTGTCTCGTCCATTAAGCGCAAAGCTTTCTCCATCTTCTGCATAAGTCTGGTCAAAGAATCCATTTTGCATGATAACATCAAATTCTACAAAAAGAGAAGCTTTAGAAGTCAGTGGCTGATCGTAAAAAAATTGATTAAACAACGCTAAACCATTCCAATCAATATATCCTCGATTGTCCTGAAAATCAAAGTTTCCATCTAAATCCAATCCTGTTGGAAAGTACAAAGTATGTTGCACTGAAATATTTCGCACCTTTTTAAAGGGCAAATGCTTTAAACGAATACCAATGGCAGAAATGCCAGAACGAGTATAACCTTTGAGTCCATGATTTGCCTCAATTCCCTGAAATTTGAACGATTCAAAACGAGAAACAGGCAAACTATCAGAAGCCACTACAGAACGAATACGAACATCTAAACCAATATTTAATTTAGGATTTAAGCCCGTCATAAATTGAGCCGAAGTCGTCATAAAAGTTTGGCTGTTGACAAACATGCTATCATTGCGTCCTTTTTGATGGTAATTTCCTGTAAAAATGTTTATATCGTATTTACCTCGTGCCAAAAGTGCTGATGTGAAGCGATTTGTTACAACAATATCGGGATTACTGTCACTACCAATACTGTTATCAGTTTTGTTTGTCTTTCCATTTCCACTACTTGGTTTATTACTATCATTTAAGGTCCAATCATAAGGATAATAACTAATTTTACTATCCTGAGAGATTGGTTGAGTACGGTAATTATTGATATAAGGAATTAAATCCTTTTCTTTTTTGCCAAAATCTTGAGTATACCATTCAAATATTTTACTCAAGGCTACAGTATTATTGGCAGCATCTACCTTGACAAATTCGGGGTTGTTGAGGGCAATTTTGGCTTGTTCGTCTAATTGTGTTTCTAAAGTATTTGGTTTATAGGCTTGCTCAATGATAGGGGGACAACCAATAGCTCCACAAACTAAAGCAAAATGTATGCGAGGATCTTTGAAAGTAGGACGAATAATCTCGTTTTCCAAGTAATTTAGGGTCATATATTCTCCTGTGATTTTGTGCTTTTCTTGGTCAAAAAAACCAGAAATTTCTTCCATATTCCTAACAGGATAATTGAGGACAATGCCTTTAATAACCGTTAAATTATAAGCGTTGATGTAAAATGATAGGCTATTAGGACGACTTATACCTTTTAAAGAAGCATTATCAACCACTTTCATTAATTCTAATAACTGACTCGGATCTTTCTTTAAAGAAAGATAATCCACTTTACCATCTTCAACATATTGTCCGAAGAAAGCATCGGCTTTATTAAAAAAATCATTATTAATCTCGACAGATTGGGCAATCAGGGCTATGTGTAGAAAACACAAAAAAGCAAGAGAAAAAAGGTATTTTAACATAGTGGTTTAAATTTTAGGACAATATAGTTAAATGTAAGGCAATGGTTTTGTCTTTTGGTTTACATGCCTTATTAATGTTTTGTACAAGTTTAATCCCTGATAAGTTGCTTTTTATAATAATTTCTTTAATTTTAAAATGATTTTTCACATCATATCTTCCTTGGAGGGTGGTATTGTCTTTACTAAACTAGCCCCGATAGTAGCGGTTGGAAACAGCATGGCAATAGGGAGGCTTTCCATTAGCGAATAGCGGGAGCATGCGTCACTACGAAGGGCTTGACCTTTCGCTCCAAAAAAAAATATACATAATAAACTTGAATATTAAATAATAACCCATGAAACAAACTTCTACATTTCTTTTTTGCTTGTTACTTCTAAGCTTATGCTTTTTTGAAACACAGGCAGAAAATAGCTTATTTAAATCCTTAACAGGACCCAATAGTGCGGTTGTCTGTTCTGGTGAGTATTATGATTCAGGTGGCATTGATGCTGACTATGGAAATAATGCTATGGATGAGCTAACTATTTGTCCTGATGATCCAACTGAAGTCGTCAGTATTTTTTTCTCGGCTTTTAGCTCAGAAAATTTGGGTATAACTGGTTGTTATGATCAATTAACAATTTATAATGGTGCAACAACAGGTGAGCCTGTGATTCCAAGTCCAAGTCCAGATACGGATGGTTGGTGTTGGGATCGTGCGGACGCAGAACCAAATGGATCGGGAGATTTGCAGGATATGACCATCGTTTCGACAAGCTTAGATGGCTGTTTGACGTTTTTGTTCACTTCTGATGGTTCTGTAACTCGTCCAGGATGGGAAGCAACTTATGAATGCTTGAGTTCAGAAGCTCCACCTGTACCTGCTTTTAAAAGCAATCCAGAAGTTACTTGTAATGGAGCAGTGACTTTTGAGAATCAGTCTATTATTTTAGGCGCATGGACAGATATAACGTATGCTTGGGATTTTGGGGATGGAAATACATCTACTCAAGCATCACCTTCGCATACTTATGCAGCAGAAGGAATATATGATGTAACTTTAGAAATGTGCAATCAATTTGGTTGTAATGATACAATCGTTGTAGCAGCAGTAGAATTTAATTCACAAGTATCGGCTTGTTTTGAATTCTTGATGCCAATCAATGGAGAAGAGACCATTACAAGTTGTATGGGAACATTGTATGATAGTGGTGGACCTGATGGAAACTATCAGTTGCAAGAAAATGGCTCGGTAACGATTTTTGCAGGAGATTTGAATGTTTTGCAATTAAGTATAAATGAGCTGAATCTAAGTACTTTTGGAGATGATATATTCATCTATGATGGTCCAGATACCAATTCTCCATTATTGGGTACTTTTACAGGAACACAGATTCCTGATGAGCCAATTATCTCTAACTCTAATAAGGTAACCATTCAATTTATTGCAAATGCTTTTGCAGGATTGTCAGGTTTTGCGATAGAATTTGAGTGTATTCCTGTAGAAGATCCACCAACGGCAAATGTAATTTTATTGCCGCCTTTTAGTTGTGGTGGTGATTTTCAATTTAATGATGCTTCAACGAATGTACCAGACTCTTGGACATGGGACTTTGGAGATGGAACAACTTCAACAGAACAAAGTCCTGCACACAGTTATGGTGGGGTAGGTGAATATACGGTGAGCTTGACGGCTTGCAATGTGTTGGGATGTGATGATACGACTTTTGCTGTACAGGTTTATAATTTGGATGATCCTACTTGTAGTGCAGTCTTAATGCCAAGTGCAGCCAATACAGGCACAATTGTTAATGTAACAGAATGTACGGGTATTTTACAAGATAGTGGAGGCGAAGGAACTGCATACATGGATAGTGAGTTTGGAACGGTTATTTTAGGGAATGAAGGCGCAGCCGATGTTACCTTAACTTTTACTGAATTTAGTGTAGCCAGTGGCGACTTTGTGAATGTTTATGATGGAGCGAATAATTCTGCACCTTTATTGGGTTCTTATTCAGAATTCTTTTTGCCAGAAGGTGGCAATCCGATTGTATCGTCAGGATCATATTTGACGGTTGAATTTGTCTCTGACTTCTCTACAACAAATCAAGGATTTACAGCGTATTGGACAACAAATGGGAGTACAGAAGCCCCTACAGCTAATTTTGAAGTAAGTGACTTGAATCCGCCATTTAATACCCCTGTTCAATTTACAGACTTAACCACGGAGTCACCCAGTTCTTGGTTTTGGAACTTTGGAGAGGGCGGTAATAGTTTTGCACAAAATCCAGCATATTCTTATGAAACAGCAGGAAGTTTTGTTGTAACAATGGCGGCTTCTAATTGTGTCGGGGCATCAGATGCACCACCACAAACCATTACTGTTCAAGAACCACCTTTAATTATTGTTAATCCTGATGAATTTTACATTGAATTAGAATCAGGAGAAACGTTAGATACAAGTATGACCATTAGCAATTTTGGTGCAGGGGATTTGGTCTATAATATTGATGGTCCTCAAAATAGTTATACAGGAACGATTGATATTGTTGTTTATAACTTTGGAACAGAATTGGATCAAAACCATATAGAAAATACTTTGGAAATTATTGAAGGGAATTTAAGTGGAATCAACTATACAGAAACAAATACAACAAGTCCAGAGGAATTAGCAGCCCTTTTAAATAATAAAGAAATCTTCTTATTGCCAGGACAAAGAGATGTAACCAATCCAGATGTGATGGCAGATTTTGAAGGCGTTTTGAGTGATTATGTAGCGAATGGTGGAACCGTATTTTTTACAGGAAGTAATCAAGCAGAATTAGTCTACAATACAGGGCTATTAGACGGAACTTTTGGACAAGAATTGAGCAATCCTTTATTAAGTTTTACAGATTCCAATCACCCAATCACACAAGGAGTTGCAGAACCATTTGATGGAAAGGCAGGTTGTGTTGGGTTCAATATTACCAATGATGATAAAATAACTTTAGTAGAAGAAAATGGTACGGATGTTATTAGTGTAAGAGAGGTTGGAGAAGGTAAAGTAATCTTCTTTGGCTTTAACTATCGTTTTAGCAATGAAAGTATGGATGACTTATTGGTGCAAGCCGTTTTATATGGAACAGGTAGTGGAGATGCACAATGGCTATTTCCAAACCCCACAACGGACACTTTGTCTGCGGGCCAAGTAAATACAGTTGTCTTGACATTTGATGCAGTAGATTCACCTGCGGGAATTTATACGGTAGATATGATTGTAGAGTCTAACTCTCCTGATTTTCCCGAAGTAGTTGTACCTTGTACTTTAGTAATTACAGGAACACCAGTGATAGATGCAGCTCCTTATACTGTCGATTTCGGAAATGTAGTTCAGTTCACCGAAGAATCAGTAACTTTTACCATTTTCAATACAGGAAGTGATACCTTATTCATTACAGATATTGTACCAGATTATGATGCTTTTTCAGTAGATACAACAAACTTTTGGGTGTACCCGGGAGAAGGTCAAATTATTACAATTACCTACTCTCCACTAATTATTGAAGATTTACTAGAAATTCCTATAAATGTTACAAGTAATGCAGGAGATATTGTCATTTTAGCGAATGCAAATGCTACAGGTGCACCAGTATCAATAGCAACTCCATCACCCATAGAAATTACCTTAAATGTAGAGGAAACAGGTTCTGTACCTATAGAAATAAGCAATCCTGGACAAGGATTCTTAGAGTATTGTATAGGCACAACCATTGTTGGAGAGAATACAGGATTCTTGTTTGAATTTGAAACTAATGAACTTAGCTTTATGGACGGAGTACACTGGGATTTATTGGATAGCGAAGGCAATATTGTTCAACTAACTTTTGCAGGAAATTATTCAACAGAAGAAGTAAACTTCTCTGAAATGATTGGCGGTTTAGATATTACAGAATCTTATACACTCGTCCTATTCAATGATTTTGCATTTGATGGATTTGCAAATTACACCATCTCAGATATGGCTACAGGCGAAGTAATTGCCACAGGAGATTTTTTAAACATCGCTCAAGCCGATTTACAATTAGGAAGTCCTACACAAAATCCTTCAGATTTATGGGCAACCTTAGATGGTCCTGTCTGTGATACTTTAGCATTTCCAGATGGTCTCAGTGAATACATCATCAACTTTAATGCAGCAGGCTTATTGGGAGGAACGTATGAAACAACCATACTCATTACCTCCAATGATCCTTTAAATCCAGTTGTAGAAGTTCCTGTTATCATGACAGTCATTGGTGTTCCCGAAATTGTTTTAGTTGAGCCAGAAGATGCAACCTTAGACTTTGGTAGTTTACTAGTCGGATTAACCAATTCACTTTCTTTTACCATCACCAATCCAGGAACAGACAATCTCATCGTTTCCGATTTCTTAATTGACGATGACCAATATACTTTTGATTATGACAATGCCAATCTTGCACCAGGTGAGAGTATAGTTGTTACGGTCACTTTTGCACCATCAGCAATTGGTATTTTTGACAACACATTCACAATTGTAAACAATGCAGGAGATGTGGTTATTACCATAATAGGAGAAGGGCAAGGCGCACCATTTGCTGTTATTGCTCCTGGAGCCATCGAGATGACACTGCTCTCAGGTGAATCTGAATCCGTAGATCTTATATTATCAAATAGTGGAGAGGGAAATATGGAATATACTATTCCTTTTACAGTAGCAGAGCTTGGTTTCTTATTTGAATTTACCTTAGATAATTTCGGAGGAGAATTTTTCTGGTCTATTGTAGATAGTCAAGGCAATGTTGTTTATTCCGTACCTTCTGGTTCTTATGAAAGCAATACATCTTACTCCATAGAAATTCTTAACCTTGATCTAACAGAAACGTATACACTGATTTTGGAGGACACATTTGGGGATGGTGCTTTAACTAACTATTCCATTACTGACTTGGCTACAGGAAATGTGATTGTCACAGGTTCTTTTCCCACTGGAAATTACATGGAAGAGATTTTAGGTACTCCTATTCCTGCCGTTGACATCGTTATCTCTCCTACTTCTGGTGATATTGGTTTTCCTGAAGACCAAATTATTACAGTTACAGTAGATGCTGACGGTTTATTAGCAGGTATTTATACTTTTATTATCGAAATAGAAACGAATGACCCTCAAAATTCAGTTATTGAAGTTCCTGTGACCATCACTGTCATCGCTTTCCCACAAGCTGTATTCACAGCAGACAACGAAGCAGTTGTTTGTGGAGACGATATTATTAATTTTACAGATGTATCGGTGAATTTACCAACAGAATGGATGTGGAACTTTGGAGATGGAATAGGCACATCAACAGACCAAAACCCAACGTATGCTTATACAACATCAGGTACTTATGACATAACACTCATTGCCAGCAACGATGTAGGTTCAGATACACTGATTTTAAATGATTTTATCACCGTAGATCAAGCCTGTCAAGTTGTGATTGTACCAGATGAAAATACAGAAACAATTGATGCTTGTAATGGAAAACTATTTGATAGTGGAGGCGAAGACGGAAACTATGAGAAAAATAATGACGGGATTGTTACCATTGCCCCATCAGGAGCAGCAGCCGTCGAAATCACCTTCTCCTCTTTTGAAGTAGAGCCATTCGATACACTCATCATCTATGACGGGCCAGACATCAACAGCCCACTCATTGGTAAATTCAATGAAAACAATCCTGCACCGACAGTCATTACATCCTCAGGTTCAAGCATCACTTTCAGAGAAAAAACAGATGGATTTATTGAGTTTCCTGGTTATGTAGCATTTTTCTCTTGTATAGCACCAGACCTACCACCAGAAGCAGGAATTGCATCAGAACCAATTAACTCATGCAGTGGCGAAATTCAATTTTCAGATGCCTCTATGAATTTCCCTAACTCATGGTCATGGGACTTTGGCGATGGCAATACTTCTGACCAAGCAGACCCAGTACACCAATACACAACAAGTGATACATATACAATTACCTTAACGGTAAGCAACGGCTTTGGTGAAAGCACTACTATGACAGACATCGAAGTAATCGTATTAGATCCAGATGTTACCATACCAGCATCAGCCGACTCAGGCGAATCAGTTTCTTTTGAAGGAGGCAATGCAGCAATGGCAAACTACACATGGGATTTTGGAGACGGAAGCGCATCACAATCAGTACCAAGTCCATCATATACTTATGATGTAACAGAAACAACCACTTTTACAGTCACTGTGGTTGTAACAAGTCCAACGATTGGAGCCGATTGCGAAATCACCATTATGCAAGAAATAACGATTATTGTAGGAGATTCTCCACCAATTGCAGCCTTTGATTTAGTTGCAGAAGAATGTAGCGGACAAGTACAATTTACCGATACTTCTTTACCAGCACCAACCTCATGGTCTTGGAGTTTTGGCGATGGCAATGATTCAACAGACCAAAACCCAGAACATCAATTCTCCTCAACAGGCACATACACGGTAACTTTAACCGTTAGCAACGACTTTGGCGAAAATACCATAGAACAAGACATAACAGTAGATGTAGTATCAGCAGATGTCACGCTTCCAAACAACGCACTCTCAGGCGAAGAATTAACCTTTGAAGGCGGAAATGCTGATGCAGAATATACATGGGATTTTGGAGATGGAAGCGACCCCATTACAGGATCAAGCGTTACACACACCTATGAAGGAGAAACCAGTGATACCTATACCGTAGCCATTACCGTTGTAAGCGGAGATTGTACTTTCACACTTATGGAAGAAGTCTTATTTACAGGCACAAGTTTAGCGACACTCCAAACAGTCAATTTAGTCGTCGCACCAAACCCAACCGACAATTTCGTAAACATCAACATCGAATTAGTCGAGCCACAAGACCTCACGATTGTATTAACAGACGTAACAGGCAAAGAAGTCATCAACAAGCAAATTGAAGACGTCAAAGAATGGAAAGACCAAATAGACCTAAGCAAACAAGCCGACGGTGTCTATTTCATACGCTTCATCGCTAACGACCAACAAATCGTCAAAAAACTTATCATACAACGATAAGTTTTGAACGGTTCATTACCAAAAAGGTACAGACCACGAAAAATAGCCCTGATAGAAATGGTATGGTGGCGGCTTGGGCGTTGAGACACACGGCCGTGTGTCTGTGAAAGGCAAGCCACCATAAGAATGGATAGCAGGCCTTCCCATCACGACGAAGCACCGAACCATTCGCTCCTAATAAACATCTCAATAATAAAATAAATAAGGAGAGAACGGTCAAAAGCTCCGTCGTCACACACGGTCTCGCTATCCACTATTATGGCTTTTATGGGACATCAAACAGAGTCAAGATACAACTACATAAACCACAAAAACTACTTAAACCACAAAAACCAAAAGCCATACCGCTACTATCGAGTCTATTTTTAGACTGTCAGAACCTCTATAAAACTGAACAAAAAGGCTGTCGAATCACATTCGACAGCCTTTTTTTATACCCCAAATCAAATACAGAGACAAACTCATCTGTACTCAAAAAAACTTATATGGTTTAAAAAACATGGCGAAAATAAAGCTGATAATCAGCGACTTATAAAAATGACTTTCCGTTTTTTTGTCAAAAAATTTGTTTTGTGAATAGATAAGGCTATCTTTGCACTCGAATTTTAGAGAAATTAAAAATAACCTAAAGTGAATACACTAAGTTACAAAACCCAATCGGCTAAAAAAGAAGAAGTTAAGCGAGATTGGTACATCATAGATGCAGAGGGAATGATATTGGGTCGTATGTGTACTCAAATCGCTATTCTGCTTCGAGGCAAACACAAAGCTTCATACACGCCGCATGTAGATACAGGCGACAACATCATCGTTATTAATGCTGAAAAAATAAAGCTGACAGGTAAAAAAATGACGGACAAACAATACGTTCGTTACTCTGGTTACCCAGGAGGTCAACGCTTTGAAACACCAATGAGCCTTTTAGCAAAAAAACCTGAAAGAATCGTTGAAAAAGCAGTAAAAGGCATGTTACCTAAAAATCGTTTAGGTAGAGCGATGTTCAAAAAACTTTTTGTGTATGTAGGAGGAGAGCATCCTCACAAAGCACAAAAACCTCAAGAATTTAAAATAGATAAATAAGAATACAATGAATCAAACCAATGGCGTAGGAAGAAGAAAAGCCTCTGTAGCTCGTGTCTTCATCAAACCAGGTAGTGGCAATATCACTGTCAACAAAAAAGACCTAAAAGATTATTTTTCAGTAGATTTTCACCAAATGGCATTAACAGAGCCTTTACGCATTTTAGGCGTTGAAGATCAGTACGATGTCAAAGTTAACGTAAAAGGTGGAGGCATGAAAGGACAAGCCGAAGCTGCTCGAATGGGATTAGCAAGAGCTTTAGTAAAAGAAGCTAAAGAACACGGACGTATGGTTACAGAAGAGCGAAACGGCGGAGAAATAGAGTTAAACGAAGTAAAAGTAGCACTAAAAGGAGCATACAAAAATATCTTAACTCGTGATGCCCGTAAAGTGGAGCGTAAAAAACCAGGTTTGAAAAAAGCCCGTAAAGCTTCTCAATTTAGTAAACGTTAAGAGTGAACCCATAAGTGAGATGAGACAAAACACAAAAACGAATCACTCGTCACAGGCACCTGTCACGAACCACTCGTCACCTGTCACTCGTCACACTTTATCACTTATTCAAAATCTTCCTGAAATAAATACATTATGCCTAATATAACCAACAAAAACTTATTAGATGCAGGTGTTCACTTTGGACACTTACGTAAAAAATGGAATCCTAAAATGGCGCCTTATATCTTCATGGAGCGCAAAGGAATCCACATCATAGACATCAACAAAACAATGGATAGCCTCGAAAAAGCAGGGAATGCAATGCGTTCTATTGCACAAGCAGGTAAAAAAATCCTTTTTGTTGCGACCAAAAAACAAGGTAAAGACCTCGTAAAAGCATGTGCTGAAAGAGCAAACATGCCTTTCGTTACTGAAAGATGGTTAGGAGGAATGCTAACAAATTTCTCTACAATCCGTAAGTCTATCAAGAAAATGCAAAGCATTGACAAAATGATATCAGAAGATAGCATTACCAAAAAAGAGCGTCTAATGCTTACTCGTGAAAAAGAGAAAATGGAGCGCATATTAAGTGGTATCGCCAATATCAACAGAATTCCTGGTGCCATTTATATCGTAGACATCACTTTTGAACACATCGCTTTAGCGGAATCTAAAAAATTAGGATTGAAAACTTTTGGTATGGTCGATACAAATTCTGACCCAACTACCATTGATTTCCCTATTCCTTCTAACGACGATGCTTCTAAATCTATAGATTTAGTAACCAATTACCTTACAGATTGCATTGTCGAAGGTTTAGAAATGCGTAAAAAAGGTAAAAAAGCAGACGATGCTGCTGCTGAGAAAGCAAATGATGAAAACGCTAACGAAAAAAGACAGTCAAGAACTCGAAGCCGTAAGAAAAAAGCAACAGATGGAGAAGATACAACTTCTCAAAAACCTGTAGCTCCCGTAGCTCCAGAAGCGCAAGCACCTGTAGCTCCAGAGGATAAGGCATAGAACTTCTTTGACTCAATGGAACTTTTTTAGGATATATATCCTTTATAGGTTGATAATAATTTTTTGATAAACAATAAAAGTAAAATCAATATTATGGTAATCACTGCCGGAGACGTAAAAAAATTACGAGAAATTACTGGTGCAGGAATGATGGACTGCAAAAAAGCACTTAGCGAAACAAACGGTGATTTTGAAGGAGCTATTGACTATTTGCGTAAAAAAGGGCAAAAAGTGGCAGCTAAAAGAGCTGATCGTGATGCAACTGAAGGTGCTGTTATCGCTGTTACTAACGATGACAACACTAAAGGCGTTATCGTATACTTAACTTCTGAAACAGATTTCGTTGCTAAAAACGAAGATTTTGTAAAATTTGCTCACAGCATTGCAAATACTGCTTTAGCTAACTTTTCTGCTACTAAAGAAGAAGTTGCTGCATTGGAAATTGATGGAAAAGCCATCAGCGATCACATCATCGAACAAGTTGGAAAAATTGGTGAGAAAATCGAAATAAAAGAATACGCTCGTTTAGAAGGAACCAACGTTGTACCTTATATCCACGCAGGAAATAAAATCGGTGTATTGGTTCAATTAACAAAAGCAGGCGATGCAGCCAACCAAATCGGTAAAGATATGGCTATGCAAATTGCTGCTTTAAATGCTATCGCTGTAAATCCTGACGAAGTGCCACAAGATGTTGTTGATCGTGAGATGGCTATCGGTAGAGAAAAAGCCTTAGAGCAAGGAAAACCTGAGCATATCGTTGATAAAATTGCTGAAGGAACACTTCGTAAATTCTTTGAAGAAAACACTTTGTTAGCTCAAAAATTTGTAAAAGACAGTTCTAAATCAGTAGCAGAAGCTTTAAAAGAAGTTGATGCTGAACTAACTGTTACCGCATTTAAGCGAGTTAGTTTAGGTTAATAAACTATTTGAAAAACGAGAATTATTTAATTCTCGTTTTTTTTTGCCCTATTATGTAGGAAATCAGTAGATTCGTGAATCAGTATTAGGAAATCAGTAATTAGGGAATTAGGAAATCAGTCTCTACAGAAATCACAAAACGACTTAAACAAAATGAAAAATGTAAGAAGCATCGAACTCATTGAAACCCTAAAAAAAGACACACAGTCAATTATTCAAACAGTGAGAAACGAATTTAATGCCCTTACCATTGACCAACAAATTTGGAAGCCCAATCCAGAAAAATGGAGCATTGCCGAATGCCTCGAACACCTCAACATATATGGTCGTTATTACCTACCCATCATTACCACCAATATAGAAAAAGCCAACAACCAAGCCGAAGCAACCTACTCCAGCGGTTTACTTGGAAATTATTTTGTGAATGCCATGCTACCAAAAGCAGGAAACGTTGTCAATAAAATGAAGACACCAACCGCTTACAATCCGACAAAAAGCAAAATGGAGAATAAGGACTACCTAAATGATTTTTTAGAACAACAAGAAACGCTTTTAAATCTCTTGGAACAATCAAAAAAAGTCAATCTCCAAAACACAAAAATACCCATAAGCCTATCCAAATGGGTCAAAATAAAATTAGGGGATACCTTTCGGTTCATCATCGCCCACAACCAACGCCACATATTACAAGCCCAAAAACTAACAAAACAAGAACATTTCCCCAAAAACTAAAAGACAAATCAATCTTATATGTACTGTAACCAACTTATATAACTTATATGGTTCAACTATGAAATACAAAAGAGTATTATTAAAATTAAGTGGAGAAGCTTTAATGGGAGAAAAAGAATTTGGCATTGATTCCGAGCGCATCCGTCAGTATGCCAGAGAAGTTTGTGAAATATCCAAAGCAGGTATAGAACTTTCCATTGTCATAGGAGGAGGAAACATCTATCGAGGTGTCAATTCAGAAGAAACAGGGATTGATAGAGTTTCAGGTGATTATATGGGAATGTTAGCGACCATCATCAATGGCATTGCCCTACAAAACGCTTTAGAACAAGAAGGTTCTTATACTCGCCTTATATCCGCCGTTGAAATCAATAAAGTGTGTGAACCGTATATCCGTCGTCGAGCCTTACGCCATCTTGAAAAAGGACGTATTATCATATTTGTCGCAGGAACAGGACACCCATACTTTACTACAGATTCAGCAGCAACATTGAGGGCAATTGAAATGGAAGCCGAAGTTATCTTAAAAGGCACAAGGGTAGATGGAATTTATACGGCTGATCCAGAAAAAGATGTCAATGCCGAAAAATTTACGACAATTACCTTTGCAGAAATTTACTCAAGAGGTTTAGATGTAATGGATATGACAGCTTTTACAATGTGCAAAGAAAACGATTTGCCCATCATTGTATTTGATATGAATACCCCTGGTAACCTCAAGAAAATAATGGAAGGACAAGACATTGGAACGTTAGTTGTAGGCTAATTCACAAAAAAATCATAAATTAGCGAACAGAAAGCAACCAATGAAGAACAAGGTCATTAATGAAACAGTAATAAAATACTCGTCACCAGTCACTCATCACCAGTCACTCGTCACCAGTCACTCGTCACCAATGATTATTTTCAACACACATTGATTAAGCCTTTGCCTATTATTTAAGTCAGGATACTGTAATCATTTTACAATCCACACTTATAAAACTAAAATTTTTTATAATGACTGAAGAAGTTAACAAGATAAAATCCTCAACCAAAAGCGAAATGCAATTGGCTATTGAGCACCTCGAAAAAGAATTGACCAAAGTACGAGCAGGAAGAGCAAGCCCTGCCATGTTAAATGGCGTTATGGTCGATTATTATGGAAGTGCTACGGCTTTGAGCCAAGTAGCCAACATTAGTGTTCCTGATGCCCGTAGCTTATCTATCAAGCCCTGGGAAAAAACACTCTTAGGAGAAATTGAAAAAGCCATTTTTGGAGCGAATTTAGGGTTTACACCCCAAAGTGACGGCGAGTCTATCCGTATCAATATTCCTGCATTGACAGAAGAGCGAAGAAAAGATTTGGCTAAACAAATTAAAGGGGAAGGGGAAACCGCCAAAGTAAGCCTAAGAAACATTCGTAAATCTTCTAATGATTCCATCAAAAAGCTCAATAAAGACGGCTTGTCAGACGATTTATCGAAAGATGCAGAAGGAGAAATCCAAAAAATAACCAATAATTTTACGGCTAAAATTGATGCCATTGTAAAAGCAAAAGAAGCAGAAGTAATGAGTATCTAAAATATACTTGAACTTGCTTTAAAAGTCTGATTCTTTGAACGAAGAATCAGACTTTTTTATTTTTCCTAAAAATGTTCTGTCCATGCAAAATAGCCCTGATAGAAATGGTATCGTTTTTTGTAGGGGCAATCCCTTGTGGTTGCCCTGCCTTGCAGCATGGCAAAACGATAAGAATGGATAGCAGGACCAAACACAACAACGAAGCACCTAACAGTTCGCTCCTAATAAAACTAATGAAAACAACACTTGATTTTAGTTATTGAGCAAAGTCAAAAAATACAACCAAGCACCAAGCACCAAAAAAAACATTGTGAAGAAAAACGACAGAAAAATACAAATTCGCAAAGCTGCCCAAAATTTATTTAGAGAAAAAGGATATATGGCAACGACCATGAGAGAGTTGGCGAGTGCGGTAGGCATCGAACCTGCAAGTTTGTACAACCATTTCAAATCCAAAGCAACAATTTTGCAAGATATTTGTTTTGATATAGCAGATCAGTTTTTTGAAGGTCAAAAAAGCGTACAAGCTGATATAAACCCTGAAAAACAATTAGAACAAGCCATAAACGCACACATTCAGGTCATCGTTCAAAATTTAGATGCTTCTGCGGTATTTTTACACGAATGGCGGTTTATGGAAGAACCACATTTGAGCGAATTTAAGCAGATGAGACACACCTATGAAACACATTTTGAAAAAATAATAAAACAAGGCATTCAAGAGCAAAATTTTAAGGCAATAGATGTCAAGTTTTATATGCTAAGTCTCTTTTCCTCAATGAATTGGATATATGATTGGTACAAACCTGAAGGCAAGCTCAGTATAGAAGATATAGCCAAGCAACTCACCGATTTATTGTTAAATGGAATAAAAAAAACATGAAATTGAAATTTTAGCACCAAACTTACGTAATAATAATAAGCAGTGGTATAAAGACAAAGATAGACAGTAGATAAAATTACCCATTTTAGCGATTCTTCACTTTTATTTGTATCACTGTTTTTTTATTCCCATCCCAATATTCTATGAAAATAAACTTTCTTGGTACAGGAACCTCTATGGGCGTTCCCGTTATTTGTTGTCACTGTGCGGTCTGTACGTCTGATAATCCCAAAAACAGTCGATTGCGAACCTCTATCATGGTCAAAATGGAAGGAAATACCTTTGTGATTGATACGGGCCCCGATTTTCGACAACAGATGCTGAGAGCGAAGGTAGAGGACATTGATGCGATTCTTTATACACACGAACATACAGACCATATTGTGGGGATGGATGATGTAAGAGCCTACAACTTTTTTAGAAAGAAGGATGTACAATTGTATGCCACAGAACAGGTACAAACCAACATCAAACGAGTCTTTCACTACGTTTTTGCCAAGGACCCTTATCCAGGTATTCCCAAAATTGACCTGCATACCATTACCAACGAGCCTTTTGTCATCAATGGCGTGAGCATACAGCCCATTCAAGTATTACACCACCAACTGCCCGTTTTTGGCTTTCGGTTTGGCGATTTTACCTATATTACCGATGCCAATTACATTAGCCCTGAAGAAAAAGAAAAAATAAAAGGAACAAAAGTTTTAGTATTGAATGCACTAAGGCATGAGGCGCATATATCCCATTTTACCCTCGAAGAAGCCCTCGAATTAATCACCGAACTCCAACCAGAAAGAACCTACCTAACCCACATTAGCCACCAATTGGGCTTACACGAAACCATCCAACAAGACCTTCCCAAAAATGTCTTTTTAGCCTACGACGGCTTAGAGCTAAATTTATAATTTTTTTTAGGAGAGAACGGTGGATTGCTCCGTCGTCACGCACAGTCCCGCTGTCCGCTAAAGGCGGATACATTCCCGCCTACCGCTACCATCGGGTCTATTTTGCACAGTCAGAACCATTTCAGAGCTTAGAATTTAGAAATTTAAGTATTAGAATTAACCTCTTTAGAGTTTTCACTTTAAGGGAAATTTATTGAAAAATTACAGCTTTCGTAGCAACAAGAATCTTGATTTAATCAATGTATTATTTTTATCTAAATATATATTTATGTTTTATTGAAAAGACAACATAGAACCATGTTTTTACCACAATTTAAAAAAATAAAAACATTATTCTGATTTTTAAATACCAAAAATACAATAAATATAAAATATATTAAATATTTATTTTCAGGTAGAAAATAGTTCTATTCTGAATAATTAAATTCTTCATCATACATATATATAAATAATGATTTTTTTATATTATTTTGACATTAAATACGATATAATTGCTATAATTTGTATTGTTTTACTAAAAACAGTTGGAAATTCTTCTTTTTTTTCTTAATATTGATAAAAGAAAATGCGCCAAACATTTTTCCTTCCAAAATTATAAACCTTAAAGGTTATTAATACTTGCTTCATAAAGTCATTTTGTTTACAAAATAAAGTGTATATTTGAATTACAGAATTCTCCTAATTTTTTTTCAAAAAAAAATTACGTTTATTAATTGTAATTAAAATATAAAATTTGCGTCTCAACGTAGCAATAACATCTAATAAGTAGATGTTTTTGACTGTTTTAATTATATGCATACTTTTTATTCATATATAAAGGTGAAAAGTATCATGGATATTTAAGCGATATGGATATACTGCGTGTTTAAACTAACCATACCACATTAATTATTTAAAACCTTAAAAAACACACTAATTATGTCAGACCCTGCAATATCTACAAATTCTTATGGACTCAAGAAGTATAATACTTTTGGAGTAGATGTTGAAACACGTTTTTTTGTTTCAATTGATAATATAGATACATTGAGGAGTTTAATACTTTCAAAACAACTAGAGGAGCAAGAAGTTTGTATTATAGGAGAAGGTAGCAATACAATCTTTAAAACAAACTTTGAGGGATGGGTACTAAAAAATGACCTTAAAGGAATTCGGGTTTTACAAGAAGATGATGAACATGTTTGGGTGGAAGCACAAGCAGGTGAGAATTGGCATGAATTTGTTAATCATTGTGTCGAAAACAACTGGGGAGGCGTCGAAAATTTGTCATTGATTCCTGGCTCTGTAGGAGCAGCACCTGTCCAAAATATTGGAGCTTATGGTGTCGAACTCAAAGACGTTTTTGAATCACTCATCGCTGTAAACATGCGCTCTGGTCGTGTAGAACGTTTTTCCTTAAATGCTTGTCGATTTGGATACAGAGATAGCATCTTCAAAAATCGCTTGAAAGGACGATATTTCATCGTTTCTATTAGCCTAAAACTCACGAAGAAAAACCATAACTTTAATTTGTCTTATGGGCAGGTAAAAGAAAAAATGGAACAAATGGGCAAAGATGTCAACTTAAAAAATATAAGTGATACTGTTTGCTTTATTCGTCGTAGCAAATTACCAGATCCTGCTGTTATTGGCAATTGCGGAAGCTTCTTTAAAAACGCAATTATTACTACTACTAAATTTGAAAAAATTCAAAAACGTTTTCCTGAAATTCCTTCTTATCCTGTAAGTGATAAAAAAGTGAAAATTCCTTCTGCTTGGTTAATTGAACAGTGTGGATGGAAAGGCAGACGATTTGGAAACATCGGTGTTTACGATAAGCATTCTTTAATTTTGGTAAACCACGGTGGTGGTACTGGAAGAGAAGTCGCTTGGCTCTCTGAAAAAATTATCGAATCTGTTTATGATAAGTTTTCTATTGAAATAGAAAGAGAGGTAAATATCATATAATTTTTTATTAAATAATACTAGCATTTTTTTTGTTTTTTTAAGATAAATGCTATCTTTGAAGTAAGAATAGAAGTAGACAATTTCTATATCCTAGGTAAGTGATGAAAAAGTCAAATTAGGGAGACTTTGGATTCACTTGCCTTTTTTTATACCCCTACAGGAACCTTTACCTTCAGAAATACTTAATTACTTGCAATCCTTTTTTCTTACCCATAAAAAAAGAATATTTTTTCTTTTAAAACTCCTTTTTCTTTTTCTCTTATCTTATTCTATTTATAGCAAATTGGTTCAAAACGAAGACCTTGAAAATATCTACAGCCAATTTCAAAAAAATCTTAATTTTTCACAATACCCATTATGGTTTTTAGTCAGTGTTTTAATGCTTGTAAATTGGAGCATTGAGGCTTTTAAATGGCGTATTCTTATTGAAAAAGTCGAAAAAATCAGCTTCTTTAAAGCCTTTCAAGCTATTTGTAGCGGTATTACGTTAGCCATGTTTACCCCCAATCGTATTGGCGAATTTGGCGGACGTGTATTATTACTAAAAAATGCCAATAAAATTCAAGGAATTAGTATGACACTGATTGGCAGTTTTAGTCAAATTGTCGCAAGTTTTAACATTGGTTTTTGGGGTTGGATGGGTTTTTATCATTACTTTGTGGGGGTAGATGCCTATATTTCCTACATCTTACTCTGTACTGGCTTACTTTTAACAAGTATTTCTTTCTTCTTTTATTTTAATATTCATCTCTTAAAAAACCTTGTTGGAAAAATACCGTTTATAAAAAATAAACAGGCGTATTTTAATCCTGTGTTCCAATATTCCGTCAAAGAGCTAAATACTATATTAATGTTGTCTGCGTTGAGACATGGAGTCTTTAGCTTTCAATATTGTATTTTGTTTTCCTTATTAGGTATCAAAGTCGCATGGTGGGAAGGTTTATTACTGGTGTTTAGCATCTTTTTTGTACAAACTGTCATTCCTTCTATTGCCATTGTAGAATTAGGTATTCGAGGTAGAGTCGCCTTATATTTTATGGGATATGTTACACAAAATCATTTGGCTGTTTTGACTGCTTCTTTTATGCTGTGGGGAATTAACTTACTCATTCCTGCGTTAATCGGAATGGGCATTATTTTTAGTTTAAATATCAAAAATGAATCACATAAATAGAAATAGCGACCCTGCAACTTTTCGATTTATGCAGGTCAGAATCATTGCAAGATTAGTCCTCATCTGTTCCATATTATTGGCAATTTCTTTTTCTACAAAAGCACAAACCACGGATGGTTGTACTGCCATAAAACCAACCTTTAAAGCAGGCGAAAAGTTAGAATATAAAGTTTACTATAATTGGAAAGCGGTTTGGATGGGAGCAGCTTTTGCGAGTTTTGAAGTCAAAGAAGCCGTCAAAGATGGTCGTTCTGTTTTACATACATATGCCGTCGGTAAAACACTCAAAAGATATAATTGGTTTTACAAAGTCAATGATATTTACCAATCTTATTTGGATGCCGAAACCTACCAACCTGTACACTTTATTCGGGAGATTGAGGAAGGCAGTTATTCCAAACAATTAGAGTATTATTTTAATCATGAGAGTCAAGAAGTTTTCATTGATTATATGATTCGTAAAGGAAAAACAAAGTACGAAGACGAAACAAGAGACATTAAAAATTGTACGTTTGATTTATTGTCTATCGTCTATCATACCCGCAACATTGACTATTCCAATATGGAAATCAATGACAGCATTCCATTAAATTTATTTATGGATGGAAGGATGTACGACGTAGGTGTTCGTTTTTTAGGGCGAGACACTTTAGAAACAGAACACGGCACTTTTCGTTGTGTCAAAATTTCCCCGACCTTGTTAAATGGATATATTTTTGATGGCGATGAAGAAATGACAATCTGGGCTACAGACGACGAAAACAAAGTCCCCTTATTGATTGAATCACCCTTAAATGTCGGCGCTGTAAAAGCCTATTTAACGAGCTATGAGAATCTTTTGTATAATATGGATTCCCGAATTGAGTAAACCCAAAAATCTCCTTTGATAGTGGTTTAGACCCTCCAAAATAGACCTGATGGTAGTGGTATGGCTTATTTTTAGTGCTGTGGTTCTTGGTGCCGTAGTGCTGTGGTTTGGTTTTTATGTGATTTGTGGTTCTTAATAAGCCATAAGAACGGACAGCAGGCCCATCCATCACGACGAAGCATTTTACCGTTCTCTCCAAAAAAAATAGAATTTAGAAATTATTATATAGAATTTAGTGGGAGAACCTTATCTTTGCACATCGAAAATTTTATCCCATACAACCACACAACGATTGAGCATGCAGAAATGCTTGAGAAGGTCAATGCCCATTACGAATTTATGGACACACGGCGCAGTTTGCGAGACTTTTCAAACAAAGCTGTAGATAAGACCATTATTGAAAAGGTTATTTTAACTGCCTCTACAGCCCCGTCAGGAGCGCATAAACAGCCGTGGACGTTCTGCGCCATAAGTAACCCCGATTTAAAGAAACAGATTCGTATAGCGGCTGAAAAGGAGGAATACGAGAATTATCATGGGCGCATGTCCGAAGATTGGCTCAAAGACCTTGCCCCTTTCAACACCGATTGGCACAAAGAATTTTTAGAAATTGCCCCCTGGCTCATCATCGTTTGCAAAAAAGTCTACGATTTAGACGAAAATGGCGAAAAAAGCAAAAACTATTACGTCAATGAATCCATCGGTTTAGCCACAGGATTTTTATTGGCAGCGATTCACGAAGCAGGTTTAGTTGCCTTGAC
>Ga0209186_1000702_pt1 | contig 26068 bp, 15 predicted proteins | sample SidtaG_FD_187426 | JGI IMG/M metagenome (GOLD analysis project Ga0209186, IMG submission 187426) | Marine algal microbial communities from Sidmouth, United Kingdom - Sidmouth_Male2 metaG (SPAdes) (version 2) | ecosystem: Host-associated > Algae > Red algae > Unclassified | place: Sidmouth...
TTTTTTCATTAGTCGATAATTTAGTTTGTATTTAAAAAATATAAAGAATATCAAGAAAATAAAGTAAAGAAGTGTTAATAAATCTGTACTTTTGTGTCTTGAAGTAAAGGTTTTTTCTATAAAAGACCAAAAAAAAAGAATATCGTTTACTAAGCGAATGTGAATTATGAGGCTTTTTCCTCTTTTCTACGTGAAAAGTAGATAAAAAAAAGCTATTTTGCTAATACTTACTAAAAAAAGACGTCCATTGTTTTGAATAAACAGGATTAGCAAGCTATATTTACATTCGAGATTGGTATGCCTTGTATTTTATATATATAGGGATACAAGAAAAAGACATTGACTAAAATTATTAATATAAAAAACTGACACTTATGTTAAAGAGCAGATTTTTGCTTATCTCTCTGATCTTTCTTTTGATTGGTGGATTAACTGTTGTTGCACAAGATGCAGATAAAGAAGCTAAGAAAGCTGCAAAAGAAGCTGCAAAAGAAGCGAAGCAGGCAGCTAAACAGGCAGAGAAGGAAGCTAAAAAAGCAGGAAAAGAGGTAGGCGACGCTGTGGAAGAAGCAGTAGACGCCGCCACAGGTGACGAAGGAGATGGTTTTAAAGCTAAAAAACACGATGAGTATCCTTATCCAAGTGTTAGAGATCGTGAGTACATTGATTATGTTCGCCCTAAGAAAAAAGACCAACAGGATGCTTTCATTGAAAGAAAATATACACATCCTTCGCCTCCTAAAAGCCAATGGGAATTAGGATTGGATATTGGTGCCTTGATGATTAGTGGTGATGTTAAAGCTAAACCAGGACTAGCTATTGGCGGACACATCCGCAAATCTTTTGGGTATGTTTTTTCTGTACGTGGTAGCTTTATGGCTGGTACAACTACAGGTAGAAACTGGCAAGGCTCTCAAGGTTGGAGTGCTTTTGCAGGAAATGATGCCAATGGTGGAAGTATTTATGCTGAACCAGACGAACTTGCGCCCAATGGTGCTTTAGGTGGAGATGATCGCTATGACCGCTTTAATGAAGGAGAGAACACTCCTGATTATCGTGGTTTAAATGGCAATATTGTTTTCTACAATTATCAAACAAAAATTAGAGAGCTTACGCTTTCTGGTATTGTAAATCTTAATAATGTCAAATTCCACAAAAGAAGAAACCTATTCTCTTGGTATGGAATTTTTGGCGTTGGTGGACTTATATACAATGCGAAAATGGACCAATTAGATGGTGATGGTAATGAATACGATTACTCTACAATTGGACCTTATGCTGATGATGATACCAGAAAAGACCGTATAGCTGAGCTAAAAGACCTTTGGGATGGAGACTTTGAGTCTCAAGCAGAAAAGCATTTTGATGATTACTGGCTATTTGGTTCTATCAATGATCGTGAAAATATTTGGAATTATCGTCCAACTGCACATATAGGTATTGGTACTGCTATTAAAGTAACCAGAAGAATCAATATTGGTTTAGAGTCTAAAGTAACTTATACAAACGATGATTTGCTAGACGGACAACGTTGGCAAGAATGGGGGGCTTTGTCAAGAGATTACGATACTTACGTATTCACTAATGCAAGCATCAACATCAACTTAGGAGGTAAAAATACGGTGGAGCCACTTTGGTGGATGAATCCTTTGGATTACGCTTATGATGACATGAACAAAAAACCTTGTTGTGAAGACTTAGAGATTCCTGACTTAACGGACAGTGATGGTGATGGTGTTCCTGACATGTTTGACGATGAGCCAGACTCAAGAAAAGAATGCCCTGTTAATACAAGAGGGGTTATGTTAGATACGGACGGCGATGGAATCTTAGATTGTGATGACTGTCAGCCATTGACGCCAAAACACTTAATTGACAAAATTAACGATTGTGGTGAGGCTTTAGAAGAAAATTGTTGTGATGAGTTAAGAGGTAAAATCAAAGACATTGAGGATTATCTTTTCCCTGATTGTGATGATTCTATGTTGCCAAACATCTTATTCAAATCTAATTGTTATGGTGTTAATGATAACTTCCGTCCTCAACTACAAGTAGTTGCTGATTACTTGAGAACTAAGCCAAATATTAGCTTATGCGTTGTGGGTAATGTAGATGGACCAGGCGCCTACAATCAAGTCTTAGCTTGGAAACGTGCTAACGAAGTAAGAAACATCTTAGTTTCTGAGTTCGGTGTGAATCCAAGTCAGTTGAAAGTACAGTACCGTGCAGGTGAAGTAATCGGCGGTGGAATGGCAGGATATGGCAAGAAAAAAGCCATTGATGCTGAAGGTGCTTTAAACAGAAGAGTTGATTTCAAATGTTGTGATAAAAATTCTTCTGAAATGCCGAAGCCTTCTGGCCCTGACGCAGGAAGAAAATGTAAATAATAAATTTTAGTCAACATCTAACTGAGTAAACTCTCGCTACTTAGTTAGCCATAAAAAGCCTCTGTATTTTGTTACAGAGGCTTTTTTTATTGGGGTAATTAGGAGAGAATAGTGGGATTACTTTGTCGTTTGACCACTTTATTCAAGATAGTAATTTGGAGAGAACGGTGGATTGCTCCGTCGTGACGCAAGGTCCCGCTATCCGTTAATGCAAGGCATTTCCAAAATGCCTTACATTTTTTCACGTTTTGAACCGCCTTATGCAAGGCATTTTCAGAATGCCTTGAATTTGGGGATATGAACAGAGGAAGGCAGCCAGCGCAAGCTTGCAACCACTACTATCGGGTCTATTTTGGAAGGACAGGACGCTTTAAAACGGATTTTTTGACATTTTTATAATAACTTAAAATAAACTTCGTTTTGAATAGGTCTTTGGAACAAACACACTACAATTATCGTATCTCACACATAATCAGTTATTTTTTTTCCAAGAGGTATAGCCCCCTTCAAGGTTATAGACCTCTTTAAATCCCAATCCTTGCATTATTTTGGCGGCTTTTGCACTCCGCCCACCTCTTGCACAATACACAACATATTTTTGGTTTCTATCTAGCTTTTCTATGTCTGATTTGAAAGAATCATTATAGAAATCTATATTCCTTGCATTTGGTATAGCACCTTCCGAAAATTCTTGGAGAGTACGCACATCCAATAATGTAGGAGGATCTTTTTCAACCAATTTCGCATAATCATTAACTTTAATATTTTGATAAGCGGCTTGTTGACTTGTAGAATTGCTATTACACGAAAATAAGAGGAGCATAAAAGATAGAATACAGATGGAATGAATTAACTTTGTTCGCATTTTTTTAATTTTGTTGTATAAAAAAAGTAAAATAAGATTATTTATTGAAAATTAGAAATTATGGCACAAGTAGCAACTTCTGAGTTTTTAGTTAATAAACAAAAAATTGAAGAAAAACTTAAAATCTTTGAATCTATTGGATTAAAGGAATTGGACAATGTGCAATTGCTCAATCGAGTAGATACCAAGTTTGTATTTAACATTAATTTGATGCCTTCTATTTTAGAAGAATTGTCTGAGTCTTATTATATTTTGGATATAAAAGATGTACGACTCAATGAATATGCTTCTATTTATTTTGATACGCCCGATTTAGAACTCTACAATTTGCACCACAATGGGCGCAAAAATCGCTACAAGATGCGTTATCGAAAATACGTGGATTCAGGTCTTAGCTTTTTTGAAATCAAATTTAAAAACAATAAAGGGCGTACCATCAAAAAAAGAGTCAGAACCCAAGATATCGGCTATGCTTTTGGAGAAGATGCTGTAAACTTAATCCATACAACTTCTTCGCTTGATGAGACGAGATACCAACACTCTATTGATATTAATTTCTTTCGTTTGACCCTTGCCGAAAAGGATTACAAAGAACGAGCAACCCTTGATATAGGATTGCATTATGTGGTAGATGGCAAAAAGATTGGCTATGAGGAATTGATTATTGCAGAACTGAAACAAGAGAAAGCAGATCGGCGTTCTCCTATGGTTTCGTGCCTCAAAAATCATGGCATACATCCTTATAAAATCAGTAAATACTGTTTAGGGATTTTGAGTTGCTATGATGGTGTTAAATACAATCGTTTTAAGCCGAAATTGAGAGCTATTGATAAGATACAGACGATGTGATTTTTTTGGTGGCGAGTGATTTTTTATAGATATTCAATATAGACTGGTTTCTTTGCGAAAAACTTTGCGACCTTTGTGTGAATTTTTTTCGCTAGTGTCAATTATTAAAAACAAAAACAACTAACTCTACAATATAAGTATATGGGAGATCCAATTATAGCAGCAGTAGCCAGCTCAGGTTTTATAGAAGCTTTAGAGCAAATTCGCTTTTTTGATATAAAGATATTAGACGTTGAAGACTTTTTTAATTTATTATTTCGATTTCTGTTCAACTTTACGATGGTAATCATCGTGGTTCGGTACATTTATTATCCTGTACGACGAGATAAGAACTATCTTTTTACCTTCGTGATTTTTAATACATTGGTATTTTTCATTTGCTATTTGTTGAATGGAGTGAAATTGGAGATGGGATTTGCCTTTGGTATTTTTGCGCTTTTCTCCCTTTTGCGGTATCGTACCTTTCCATTGCCCGTAAAAGAAATGACGTATCTTTTTGCTGTGATTATCATTGCGGTGGTGAACTCTTTGAGTACCAAAAAGGTGAGTTATGCAGAACTCTTATTTACAAACTTTGTGATTGTTGGGCTAATTTACTATCTGGATAAGATGTGGCTCACTTATACGGGTGCAGTTCAAGTAGTAACTTATGAGAAGATAGACAATATTAAGCCTGAAAATAGGGAGCTACTGTTGGCAGATTTGAAAGAGCGCACAGGGTTAAATATTCTTGGAGTAGAGGTTGACAAAATAAACTTCTTGAATGATACCGCCCGAATTACCATCAATTATGAGCCTCAAGTTGATAATATGCTGTCTGAATCTGTCAGAAAAGCGGACGTGAGTAAGATGGAAAACTAAAACATATTGGTGTGTCTTAAAGTTCATACAGGTACTGACCGTTTAAAATAGCCCTGATAGAAGTGGTATGGCTAACCAAGTGCTGTAGTTTTGAGTACTTTAATTCTTGGTTTTGGTTCTTCCGTGACTTATGATGCTTGGCTAGCCATAAGAACGGATAGCAGGACTTTCCGTTGCGACGAAGCAGCTTTGCCTTTCGCTCCTTTGCATTAGAAATTTCTGAATCAATTAATTCCTAATTCCCAATCAACTAACTCCTAATTCACTAATGAGATATTTTTTCATTTTATTGCTGTTTGCGCTTTTTGAATTTGGGCTTTTGGGTCAGAATTTTACGGATGTAGAATTGTGGTCAAACGTTTCTGTTTCCAAAAAAGTGATGGATGATGTGGATGTGGAGTTTATTGGAGATTGGCGATCTAATAATCATGTAAGTTCATTCAAACAAGTGTACTTGGCGGTAGAGCCGACGTATCGGTTGAATAAATTTTTGAAAATTGGCGGACAGTATCGGTACGTTTTTCGGGCTGCTGAGGAGACGAATAAACAGCGATTGGCAGGTTTTTTGGGAATCAAAGATAGAATGAAGCCATTGAATTTTTCAGGGCGTTTGCAATATCAGTACGATAAGTCAAATTATGAGTTATTGGAGGATGGACGGCATAGATTGCGAATAAAGGCGGGTATTGAATATCAGCGAAAAAAAAAGCACGATGTAGTGCCCTTTATTTCTGCTGAACTTTTTTATGATTTTGGGAATACGAATATGTTGAGTAGATATCGTTTGCAAACGGGCTTGGCTTATGATATAAATAAACGAAATAAGGTGCAATTGCGGTATATATTTCAACAGGGCGTAAACAGTGCTGATCCTTTGCAGTCTCATATCGTTGGGTTGAGTTATAGTAAGGAATTGCGCAAGAAGAAAAAAAAGAAGAAAAAGAAAAAGGAGGAGTAAGATTGAGAAAGGAGGATTATCTATATCTTTTCAAGAAAAGTATGTGCTAATATTTCAAAGGCTTTGTTCACATTCTCGCCTGTTTTGGCACTGGTATAAATGTCTGTAAGCTCATAAAGGTCTTTGTTTTTCTCAAAAGTCTGCATATTTTCAATCAAATCTTTTTTATTGCCAATGACAATTTTAGTCAGATTGGGGGCTTTCTCTAAAAACCCTTTGTGTTCTTCTAAAATTCGGTTAAAGGTTTCGGGACGAGTAAGATCATAAACCAACAAAATGCCATGAGAAGTTTCTAAGTAGCTATCAGGAATACTTTGGTGCGTTACAATATCGGCAATATCCCAAATAATTAGATTGAGAATGACTTCTTCCGTTTCAATAGTTTTTGTTTTGATGTTAACGCCAATGGTAGAAAGGTATTTTTCAGAGAAAAACCCAGTGAGATATTGACTAACCAAAGAGGTTTTACCAACAGCAAAAGAGCCTAAAATTAAAATCTTTTTCCTTATTATTTTTTTATTTACCACTTATCAATTCTTTTAAAGCATTAGATAGTTGTTGCTCACTAAGTTGGTCATTTTTTTTGTAAATATCTTCAAGATTGTTCTTTTTTGCAAAAAGAAATAAATCTTCTTTGAATTGTACTTTAAAACGTTCTGTAATCGGCCCTTCTACAATGGCAGCGAAGTAATAACTGTGCAAATCATACATGGTGATGGTGTAGGTGTCATATTGAATGGTTCTAAGGTCTTCAGATTGTTTCCCAATGGCATCTTCTCCAAAAGCTTTAATGGCAGTAAGCATGCCAGCCACCATATCTTTGTTGGCACTTTCAGAATCCTTTGCGTAATTGGCTAAGACAAAACCACTTCCTTTTTGTATGATGTATATCTCATTGACTTTTATAGATATATCCTCAGAAGTGCTTTTTGTGAAATATTTTGACAAGGGTGTTTTACTAATTAAGTTTAAAGAATGTTTTTTTACTTTTTGTAAGAACTTGTTTTGCTGAAATGTATTTTCCATTTTTTCAGTAATCTGACGGATTTCATCTTTTATGAATTTAGAAATCATCAGACCAATAAGTGGATAAAGTGCTTCTGCCATTTCCTCTTTAGAGGTAGAAGTTTGTTGAGCAAGGGTTTCTTTAATAACATCTCCATATAACTCAGGAAAATGTTCTTGCATATCAGATAGGTGTTCTTTGATGATGGGAGCGACTCTTTCTCTAAAATTTTCATCTTTTAGAAAAGTACGTACTTGTTGTACATCTTCTTTGATAGAGTTTTGAGCTTCCCATTCATCTTCCAACAGCAAAGATCGTAGCTTTTCAAAAGACTCTGCTGTAGATTGATTGGTATTTCGCATAGCTAAATTTAAAGAGGGAGAAGTATTTTAAAATGGTGTTTGGTGTGTGTTGTTGTTGCAAGCTATGTTGTTTAGGAGCAGAATTTTTTATTTTAGAGATTCACCAATAGAAATCAGTGCTTCAGAAAGTAGCTTTTTGTTGTTTTGTACAATTTTCTCTTCAATCTTATCTAATTGTTTGTCCACATTTTTTTGTGATTTATTGACATTTTCCAGATTCTTTTGATTAGAGATTTCTACTTCATGTATACTTTTTAGCAATTCGGTACTAAGTACTTCGATTTTTTGATTGAATTCGGCTCTCAATGCCTTTATACCTTCCTCTAAAGCATCAAACTTGACTTCATATTGTTGGAGGTTATCCCCAAAAAGTAAATCTTTTATTGCCTCAATCTTTGTGTTTTCAGGTATAGATTGCTTATTCCCTTGATTTTTCATATTTTTCAATTGTGTGTTTTTGAATGTGTTTTAGTCTTCCTCTCAATCTATATTCACAAATATTATTCCAATATATTTTGCTTTTACTTAATGTATTTGAATTATCTGCAATTGAGTAAAATAAATGGGCGTAAAACCTTAACTCCATTTTGTGCGTATAACGAATTACCTTCCATATCCCCACGTAACCATATTACGTGTTTTTTATATAAATGTTGCATCATTTATATGTGTTATTTTGTATTTATGGACACCCCTTCGAGTTTTCCTAACAACTGTATTTCTATGGCTATCAAGGATGTTTAAAGAATAGGGTGTTTTAATTTGGAAGTTATGAAGTATATATCAACTATTTTAATCGCATTTTTGCTCGTTTTTTCTACAGAACTTGCTGCACAATCTTCATTAGAACTGCAATTTGCTACTGATTTACAGTGTGAAACAAGTACTTATTGTGCTACTTTACAAGTAAGGATTGGTGAAATGGGACAAACTGCAAATTTAGGTAGTTCTTCGATTTTGTTTCATTACAACGAAGACGCATTGGCTTTCCAATCCTATAATTCACTTCATTTTAATGGCTCTGACAATTGTATCTTAGATATATTGACTGCTTGGGATCTGCATGGCACTGATGGTGCTTCTGCGGGTGTTTTTAGTTTAACCATGAACTTAAATGCCTTTTTAGAAGAAGCAACTCCACAATATAGCTGTCCTACTATTGGTAACGACTGGGTTGATATAGGGGAAATTTGCTTTGAGATTACCAACAATACATTGACGTCTAACCTTGCCTTTAGTGATAACCCTAATTTAGTTTCTTTCAACAACTACCATCCCAATGATGGTACAAATTCTATTGCAGAAGGTACTTTTTACAACAATGATGAATCTCTAAGTTGTGGAATGGATAATCCTTGTTTGGGCGTTGTTACGAGTGTGTTTGATACAACAAGCATTGCTATTTGTTCTGGTGATGTTGTCAATTTACAAGGAATCGTTGGGACAGCCAACGGAGTTGATGTTACTTGGACAGATGAATTCGGAATGACTTTTGAAAATCCTATTCAGGTTTTTACGATGGCATGTGATGGCGAACTTCGAGGATACAATGCACAGTATAACACAGAAGATGAGAATGGATGTATGATCTCCAATCACAAACATTTGAGAGTCAGCATATATCCTGAGATTCAAGCAAACTTTGAGGTGAGCGAAGATGATTGCACCATTGCCATTTTATCTTGTCCTGATATGGTCGTTAGTTGGGAAAGTGATGGACAGTCAGGAACAGGCAATGTTTTTACACCCGAAGCAGGCACTTCAGGTACGGTTACTTTTACCATTGACAATGTAGTGGCCTCGCCCAATTGCCAAGATGGTGTTTTTCAATATGAGTACAATTGTACAGCACCCCTGCCAACTTGTATAAACGATACTTTGACCGAATGCGTGGGTATTGGTTCAGAACTTGTACTGTGTCCTACTTTTTGTCAATTAGAGGATGGAAGCATTTTAGAATTAATTCAGGCAGAAAGCAATGCTTCTCTCGTACAATTAGGTGATGATTGTTTTAGATACACACCCAATCCCAATTTTAATGGAACGGATTTGATTGAAGTAACGGCTTGCAATATGGCAGGTAGTGTTTGTGATATAGCATACTATTGGATAGAAGTACCAGGCGATTGTGTCATTGAATCTGCATCACTTCCCACTTCAACAGAAATGTTAGCGGTCAATGATGTTTTCTCGCTCAACATGGGCATCACCACCATTATAGATGTACTCCTCAATGACGAAGGAATTGATAATGGAGCGGTACATATTTGCGATGTTACCCAACCGACTTCTGGCGTTACTTTGATGAATTCAGACGGAACCGTTTATTATTTGCCAAACAGTAGTTTTGAAGGACAGGCTTCTTTTACCTATACACTTTGCGACGGCTTGGGCAATGAATCAGAAGCAACAGTCAGCTTAACCATAGGCGCAGGCAACAGCAGTTGTGGCAACTTTGGAACGTGTACACAACTAATGACCTTAGTAGAATTGTGTGTTGATTTTTGTGCAACAAACCTTGCTATTACAGAAACAAATACTTTATTTAATTGCAGTATTGGCATCCTCAATGACACTTGTTTTACCTATCACCCCTTACCAGGCTTAGTCGGATTTGATGAAATCACCGTTACAGCTTGTGATGGCAACGGCGTTTGTGAAGTCGTAGAAATATTGGTAGAAGTGACAGAAGAGTGCGAAGAAATTGGAGCGAAATTAGCCGTACAAGAACTAAAAAATCAAGTATGTGATTTACAAATAGCCAATGTATTTACACCAAACAATGATGGTGTCAATGATCTTTTTCAAATCAATCAATTACACACTTGTTATAACGGATATGATTTAGAATTATTTATCTTCAATCGTTTGGGACAAGTAATTCATTCGGTAAAAGAAACCGTACACAGCGATTTTTCATGGGATGGTTCAACCGCAAAAAAAGCACTTGGTGAAGGAGTTTATTACTACTATTTACAATTGAGCCAAGACAATGATTTAGTGAAAAAAGGCGGCTTTATTGAGTTGAGGTATTAGTCTTAGTGCCGTAGTTCTTGGTTCTTGGCGCCGTAGTTATTTGAGTCGTTATCTAACCACAAAAACCACTTAAACCACAACCACAGCACTAAGAACTACAGCACCACAGCACTTGATCATAAGGAGACAACGGTTTGTCTTTCAATAAAACGCATGGGCCCGCTATACGCTACTATAGCTAACAAATAATATAAATCACAGCAGAACCGAACCACAGCACTAAGAACCAAGAACTACGGCACTTGGATAGCTATAACGCTACTATCGGGTCTAGTTTAGACAGATAGAACCTCTTAGAACGAAAAAAAAACAGTAAAACAAACGTGCTGTCCATGCAAAATAGACCCGATAGTAGTGGTTCCCGATAGGGAAGGAACGAATAGCGGGGACTGCCATGACGACGAAGCATTTTTACCTTTCTCTCCAAAATACTTTAAAAGATAAAACCTGTCTTTTAGAGTCTCTCCAATGTAGGAATGATAAAACAATAATTTATCACAGCCTTATAAAATTAGACTTTAACATATTGTTTGTGAAGCAATGCCTTCCTCTATCATAGAGCAAAAATATTGCCTATAATTAGTTGCATGCTTGATTGTGTTAGTCTTTTTGTTTGCAACAAAAAGACATGGCATTCGTATGCTTATAAATATAAATATTTAATGCTCTCTTTTTAAGGATATATATGTAATAAAACGTATGAAGGAATACACTTCAAAAACAACATAGATATGAAGAGTTTAATTTTTATGGTCTTTTGCTGTTTGTCATTTTATGCGCAAGCACAATCTAATATAGCATTACGTAGCAGCATTGCGTATGAACAAGGCACAAGTGATGTCTGGGGCTATGTAGATTCTTTGGGCAAGGAATATGCACTTGTAGGTTTGACAGATGGACTTTCGATTGTAGAGGTGACAGACCCCGATAATCCTCAAGAATTATTCACAATTGCAGGAGAAGAGAGCGTTTGGCGAGATGTTAAAGTTTGGCAAGATAGAGCGTATGTGGTCAATGAAACAGGTGGAGGCATGAAAATTGTGAATTTAGCAAATTTGCCCACTAACATCAGCGTCGCTACTTGGGAAGAAAATGGTCTTACAACAGCACACAATATCTTTATAGATGAAAAAGGATTGGCGTATTTGTTTGGTTCTAATATCGGAAATGGCGGAGCTTATGTAGTAGCCTTAGCTCCCGATGCAGACAATCCTGTATATATGGGAACTTACGACAATGCCTATATTCATGATGGCTATGTAAGAAACGATACTTTGTGGGCATCAGAACTGTATTTGGGTCAAGTTAGTATAGTGGATATGCAAGATTTAAGCAATCCACAAATATTGGCTACACAAAATACACCCTCAAGTTTTACCCACAACTGTTGGCCCTCAGATGATGGCAAATATGTATTTACAACAGATGAAGTTGTAGGCGGATGGGTTACTTCTTATCAGGTAGATTCCGCAGGCATTTTTGAGAGAAGCCGTTATCGTTTAACCTCTAATGGAGAAAATGTTGTTCCACACAATGTTATGTATAAAGATGGATATACCATAACCTCTTATTACACAAGTGGTATTTCTATTGCAGATGCAAGTTGGGAAGGCAATTTTATCATTGTTGGAAAGTATGATACTTCCCCCTTGACAGGTGGTGCATTTGATGGATGTTGGGGAGTCTATCCCTATTTACCATCGGGCAATATTTTAGCGACAGACCAGCAAGAAGGGCTGTTTGTATTGACGCCCAATTATGTAAAACCGGCTTACCTTGAAGTCAATGTAACTGATGCAGATACAGAAGAACTACTGAGCAATGCATTTGTGGATTTATTGGAAGTTAGTGGAGAAGAACGATATACAACGATTGTAGGAACAGCTCGCACAGGTGTTTTGGAAAGTGGAACGTATGATTTAGTGGTATCAAGAGAAGGCTACTTGACGGATACACTATTTGCTATTGAGTTGGTAAATGATAGCATTGTGGTTTTAAATGTAGACTTGCAATTAGATATCGCTTGTGACAATCCTCAAATTTTTGAGATGAGGGTTTTGTTAGAAGGCCCTTATGATACGGCAAGTCAAAAAATGTCAACAGAATTATTAGAAAGCGGTTTGTTGCCACTAAAACAGCCTTTTGATGTAGCCCCATATAATTACTATGGTGTAGAAGCAGTAGATAGCCTAATAGAGTTTCCTGAGAATGTAGTGGATTGGTTGTTGGTGGAGTTGCGAACAGGAAATGAATTGATTGAAAGACGAGCCGCTTTATTGAATGAAGATGGGTATGTTTTGGATATAGATGGAACAGAAGGAATCAAGTTTTGTAATACCCAAAATAACATAAGCTACAACTTATTAATATGTCATAGGAATCATTTGAACATAATAGGGGCTTTCACCGTATATGTATTTAATGATATTTATGATTTTACAATAAGTCAAAATCAAGTATTAGGCGCAGAACAACTTAAAGAAATAAATGATTCTATCTATGTAATGTATGCAGGAGATTATGATGGAAACAACGTGGTTAACAATTTAGATTACAATATTTGGAGTGTTAATAGTGCGATGTTTGGAGCATATATGAATCAGGATGCAGATATGAATGGAGTGAGCAATAACCTTGATTTTAATTACTGGAAATTAAATCGGAGTAAAATAGGAGCACTTTTAGAAGAAGAGTAAGAAATTATAAGCCAACTTAAAACTTATGAATCAAAATACTTATACATACAATTGTATAGACATAGGCTTTAGACTAAAATATGAATTAATTACTCAGTTAAGAACATTTTTTATTCCTGTATTGGTTTTACCAATTTAGTATCATTTAAATGGTGCTTAGAAACAAATTCAACCTTAAGTAGTGACAGAATTAAGATTGGGAGATTATTTTTTTACTCATACAATCGAAACGCCGAAGCGGACGAAAACGGAAGCGTAACCACAGCTACGGTGAGTATTTTCAACGAAGTATAAGGGAAAAAGAAGCCACTTGATAAATTTGTCAGACTACTTAATTATGGTTAGATCACAATTAACAACCTCCTGAACCTTCAGGTCTTAAAATGCCATGTCTATGAAATTTTTGAACAATTGGATTATTAGTTTTTTAATAATCTTGTTTATGGGAAGCTTGTCTACCCAAGAAATCAATGCATTTTCACCAAAAGAAGAAATGCCTACACTTCAACTAAGGTTTCTTACAGAAGCCCCATGTTCTGGAGGAGGACTTTATTGTGCTACTATACAAATAAAAGTTATTGAGAGTGGAGAAGAAACCACTATTGGTACATCAGGTATTTTCTTTGAATATAATGCAGATGCACTGAGTTATGCTTCTTATACCTCTATACATTTTGATGGTTCAGACAGTTGTATTCCATTGGATGGATTTGTAGCTTGGGACCCTCATGGTTTTGACCCTACAGAACCAGGTAAGTTTAATCTCGTATTAAATTTGCAAGGAAATGCTTCTGCATTTAGCTGCCCAACGATTACAAGTACAGAGTGGGTAGATGTAGGTGTTGTGTGTTTTGATGTTTTAGATGCTACTGAAACGACTGATTTGACTTTTGCACCAGAAGCTTCTCTTACAAGTTTTAATACAAGTGATAATGATGGAAGCATGATTGATGTGGATCGTGATAACATGGGGAATGTCAATGAAATGCCATTAGGTGGAAGTGGAGGTGTTGCGCCTCCTGTAATTACTAGTGATGATGGCTTAGTTATTTGTGCAGGTGGAACAGGTACTCCTACTTATGTAACCCTTACCTCAAATGTAACAACACCAAGTGGCTATACTCCTCAATGGCAATTAGATGGTAATGATGTATCTACTGATCCAAATTTCAATCCGACAAGTATTTTAGCCAATCAAGCAGGAGATTATACCTTGATGTATGCACCAACAGAATCTGGTTGCGAATCGGGCTTTTCTAATTCTTTGACAGTCGTAGAACAAAATTGTGCAGTCGAAAAAACATGTCCAACAGTTACGCCTTTAAATGAATCAGAGGAAGTATGTAATGGCTCTTTTAATATTAATGCATTACTCAGTAGTTGGCAAAATAATATTGCGATTAATGATCCCGATGGTACAGCAGGTAATTTGATTTTATCAAGTGTACCAACAACATCATCGGTGTTTTCGTTAACATCAGGGCCTACAGGTGTTTATAGTGGAGATGGATGTACAACAGATACACAGATTTGGTATGCAGGTTTGGAATGTAACAATGATGATGATGCCGCTATAGAGGAGTATATTGCTGCAGGAATATTCACACTTACGATTTATCCTACACCTCAAGCACCTACCTTAGTAAGTAGTTTTATTGAAGATTCACAAGCTTGTATCTATTCTTTTGAAACAGTTTGTACAAATGATAATGTTGATGTTAATCCAGTTGGTTTAAATGAATCATGTGGAGCAACTGACTTAAATAATGTAAATGTAAATGTAACCAATGAACAAGGATGTACTGCAGGGCCATTTTCGCTAACAAAACCTGATTGTGGGGCATGTGCTTCTTGTGTTTTAGAAGTAATGGACTTGAATAGCTTTTGTGTTAGTTCAACGACTTATATTGTAGATATAGTTTATCAATTTAGCAATACTTCTTCAGGAGATTCTTTTAGTGTTTTTGATCAAAATAATAACAATCTTGGTAGTTTTAACTATGGTGATACTACTCAGGTAGGACCTTTTGATTTGGATGGAGGTACTTATAGTTTTGAATTAATTGATGACAATAATATCAATTGTAATGCTTCTTCTGGAGTAGCAACCATTCCAACGGATTGTGTGCCTGAGTGTTTGGCAGATGGAGGAACAGTTTCATTATCTCAATCAGTACTTTGTGCCTCTGATTTATCTTCTGTAATAGTTGATGTTTCAGGTATCAATACAAGTAATGGTTATGATTCTCGCTTCTTTATTACCAATGCTGCGGGTACAATTCTAAATGGTTTCTCTGCAAATGGTCCTGTATTAAATGGATTGGGAGAAGGTACTTATTGTTTATATACAGTCTCTTTTGATGAAGTAAATGGTATTGATGAAAATGCAAATACAATTACAGATTTAGGAGATGGTTGCTATGATATTTCGGAATGTTTCTTATTTGATTTTTATGACAGTGTTCCTATTTTGGGGATTACAACAAGTCCTACTTGCGATGAGGGGGTAGATACCTATACTGTAGGTATTACCGCACAAAATGGAACAGGTACTGCTATTATATATGGTTTGCCAAATAGTCCTATTACAATAAATGTAGGACAAGAAAGCATGTTTGTTTTACCACAAGAAACAAATTATACTTTAACAGTAGAAGATGGACTTTCTGGTTGTTCTCCACAAAATAGTTTTTCAGTTGTCAGTCCAAACTGTGATGTGAATTGTGAGCCTGCGTCAGCTAGTTTAACGGGTAATACAGAAGCTTGTGCAGGAACTATGGTAAACTTAAATAGTTTCTTATCTATTCCAAGTGGAACAGTCGTTTCTTGGGCATTGGGGAATACCATTATTACAAACCCTAACAGTGTTAATGTAAATACAACAAATTGTAATGGCGAATCAATTACTTATATCGCAACTTATGCGATTGATGACAGCAATGGTTGTCCTCTAAATCATACGTATACATTGGACGTTTTTGTCTATCCACTTATTACAGGAAGCATCAGCAATAACGGATGTACCATCAATTTGTCTCAAGATTGTTCTAATTTTACAGCAAGCTGGACTGATGGAACAACAACTCAAAATGGATTTGCTTATACAGCTGGAGTGGGAACAACAGGAACGGTTGTGTTTACAATTAGAAATATAGATGCGCCTGACGGTTGTAATCTCTTTACGGTAACAGAAAATTTCGATTGTGCAGATCCTTGTGATAGCAATAGCCCTGTTGTAGAGACAGTCACAGATGATTTATGCTCAGGAGCGAACTTTAGTTTGAATAGTTACGTAAGTATTCCTGCAAATACAATAATTACTTGGAGTAATGGAGGAGGCACAACAGTACAAAACCCTAATAATCTAACAGCTTCTAATAATTCGTGTACTGCTCAAACATTCTTATTTACAGCAACTTATTCTTTAACAGAAAATGGTTGTTCTGTTGATTATACAACGAATGTAGAAATAGATGTTTATCCAATGGTAACGGCAACAGTCACAGCAAGCAATTGTGGTGTATCTATCTCCCAAGCTTGTCCAACTTTTACAGCGACATGGACAAATAATGGCACAACAGAAAATGGATTTAACTATACCGCCACAGAAGGCACATCGGGAACAGTTAATTTTACAGTAACCAATGCTGCTGCCCCTGCAAACTGCAATAGTTTTAGCATTAGTGGAAATTACGATTGTCCTGTTGCTTGTGAAGAAGAAACCATCACAACCAATATGACTTATGATCGTTGTGCTGGTGCTACCTTTAGCTTAGGGGAACAAGCAAACATTCCTAACAATGCAGTTGTTACATGGCGAGATGGAGTAGGCAATGTAGTATCTAATCCAGAAGCCATGAATTTAACCAATGCCACTTGTGTTGTTAAAACCTTTGATTATCAAGCAACTTATACGCTCAATAATGGCGATTGTCCAGTAAACTATGTGATTAATTTAGAAGTAGATATTTATCCATCTGTCACCGCAACGGTCACAGCAAGCAATTGTGGTGTATCTATCTCCCAAGCTTGTCCAACTTTTACAGCGACATGGACAAATAATGGCACAACAGAAAATGGATTTAGCTATACCGCCACAGAAGGCACATCGGGAACAGTTAATTTTACAGTAACCAATGCTGCTGCCCCTGCAAACTGCAATAGCTTTAGCATTAGTGGAAATTACGATTGTCCTGTTGCTTGTGAAGAAGAAACCATCACAACCAATATGACTTATGATCGTTGTGCTGGTGCTACCTTTAGCTTAGGGGAACAAGCAAACATTCCTAACAATGCAGTTGTTACATGGCGAGATGGAGTAGGCAATGTAGTATCTAATCCAGAAGCCATGAATTTAACCAATGCCACTTGTGTTGTTAAAACCTTTGATTATCAAGCAACTTATACGCTCAATAATGGCGATTGTCCAGTAAACTATGTGATTAATTTAGAAGTAGATATTTATCCATCTGTCACCGCAACGGTCACAGCAAGCAATTGTGGTGTATCTATCTCCCAAGCTTGTCCAACTTTTACAGCGACATGGACAAATAATGGCACAACAGAAAATGGATTTAGCTATACCGCCACAGAAGGCACATCGGGAACAGTTAATTTTACAGTAACCAATGCTGCTGCCCCTGCAAACTGCAATAGCTTTAGCATTAGTGGAAATTACGATTGTCCTGTTGCTTGTGAAGAAGAAACCATCACAACCAATATGACTTATGATCGTTGTGCTGGTGCTACCTTTAGCTTAGGGGAACAATTGAATACGCCAAACAATGTTACAGTAACTTGGAGAGACGCCAGTGGACAAATTGTTTCAACACCAGAAGCAATGAGTCTAAGCAATACCTCATGTAGTATGACAACTTCAATGTATGAAGCAAGCTATACAACGATGAATAGCGAATGCCCTGTGAATCATATTGTTAATTTAGCAGTCAATGTTTATCCTGAAATACAAGCAAGTGTTATCAATAACGGTTGTTCTATTAGTTTATCACAAGACTGTTCTAATTTTGCAACAACTTGGGAAGATAACTTAGGGGAAACAGGTTTTGGTGTGTTTTATGAAGGAACAGAAGGAGCTGCCGGTAGTGTTACTTTTACCCTAAGCAATACAGCAGCACCAGCAAATTGTCAAAACATAAGCCTTACAGCAAATTATGATTGTCCTGTTATTTGTGAAGAAGTAAACAACAACAGTACAGGAAGCGAAGATATTTGTGCAAATACATCTTTTAGTTTAAGTGAATTCATAAATGCTCCTACCAATGTAAGCGTCACTTGGAAAGACGGAGTTGGTCAAGTAGTTTCAAATCCAAACAGTTTAAATTTATCAAATGATGATTGTGTGGTCAAAACATTTGATTACACAGGGGAATACACAACCTTTGAAAATGAATGTCCAATCAATCATCTATTTAGTTTGTCCATTAATATTTATCCAGCAGTTACAGCAAGCTTAATTGATAACGATGACTGTTCTGTAAGTATTAGTCAAGATTGTCCAAACTTTGTGGCAACTTGGACTATGGGCAATACCAATGGAAATGGATTTACTTATGCAGCAACAGAAGGAACATCGGGAACAGTCACTTTTACAGTAAGCAATCCAAATGCGCCATCAAATTGCAATAGCTTCTCTTTAAGTGGAGACTTTGATTGTCCGATTCCTTGTAACAATGAGACAGTAACCTCTTCAATGTCGTATGATAGATGCTCTAATGTATCTTTTAGTTTAGGAGAAAGCTTAGAAGTATCAGCCAATCTTGTTCAATGGGTAGATGGTGCAAATAACAGTGTAGCGGACTCTAACAATATGATGTTAGAGAATACAGGATGTGAGACAGACACTTACAATTATACAGGTACATATACATTAACAGATAACAATGGTTGTCCAACAGAATATGTAGAGAATCTGTCAGTAAATATATATCCTGAAATAACAGCTAATCTTATGATTGGAGGTGAATGCATCGTCGGTATTTCTCAGGATTGTCCTAACTTCACAGCATCTTGGTCTGATGGAACACAAAATAATAACGGTTTCTCTTACAATGCAACAACAGGAACCTCTGGAACAGTATCATTTACGGTAAGCAACACCAATGCACCACAAAACTGTAACAGCCTTACAATGACAGGGAACTTTGATTGTCCTACTCCTTGTAACAATGAGCCTGTAACAAACACAGTATCTGCGGATGCTGTTTGTGACAATACAAGCCTTGATTTAAACGACTATGTTACAATTCCAGCAGGAACAACAGTTACTTGGACAAACAATACAGGAGCAACTATAACTTCTGTCAATAATGTTCTTTTAACCAATAATAGTTGTACCGTAAAAACAATAAATTATACAGCAAATTATACTTTATTCGATGGGGAGGATTGTCCTATTAGTCATACAATCACCGTATCCACTCAAGTATATCCTGCAATAGATGTCAATATATCAGGAGGACAATGCACCGTAAATGCTATATCTCAATGCTCGAATGTTACAGCAACTTGGAGCGATAACTTAGGACAAAGCGGAAACAGTTTACAATATACTGCGGTATCAGGTACGTCGGGAACAGTGACCTTTACCATTAGCAATTCTGACTCCCCTCAGGATTGTTTTATACAAGTTGATGGAGACTTCAACTGTCCATTCACTTGTTTACCACAAACCAATACGGTCACAGTATCAAATGATGTCTGTGAAGGTACAGGAATTGATTTATATGAATTGGCTAATGTAGCAGAAACGACAGGCGCAAATTGGTACAATGGTATTGGTATTTTTATTCCCAATTCTAGTAATTTAAACCTATCAAATCCTACTTGTTTCACGCAAACATATTTGTACAAAGCAACTTATGCTACTGTCGATGAAAATGGATGTACAGTAGATAATGTAATCAATCTATCTTTAAAAGTACATCCAAAAATTACGACACTCATTATTGAAAACGCAAATGAATGTACAGTACAACTTACACAAGATTGTAGCAACTTCACGGCAAGTTGGGCAACCATGCAAGGTGGTACAGGAAACGGATTCAGTTACGAAGCAACTGGCGAAAGTTCTGATATTGTAACTTTCATTGTGAGCGATTCAAATTCTGAGGCTTGCAATGTATTAGAAGTGGTCGTAGAAGTAAATTGTGGAGATATTGGATGTGAATCACAAATCTTTGAGACAGCAACAACAGAAGAGGTATGTGGAAGTTCAAGCCTGAATCTAAACAATTATGTAAACACCAATAATTTAGTTGGTTGGAAAGACAGCGATGGAAACATCGTTAGCAATCCAAACAATATGAGTTTAACAGCCAATGGATGTACTGCACAAAACTATACATTTGTAGGAAGTTACACACAAAGCAATGGCGATTGTATCGACCAATATAAGACAACTTTATCCATAACAGTCTATCCAGAAGCAACGACAGCAATTATCGAAGAAGGCTGTAACACAGTCTTGAGTCAAAATTGTGATGACTTTACAGCTTCTTGGACAAATAGTTTAGGCGAGTCAGGAAATGGATTTAGCTACAATGCAAATGAAGGAACAGAAGGCACAATCACTTTTACAATTGAAAGTCCAAATTGTAGTAGTATAGAAATTAATACAGAATTTGAATGTACAGATCCATGTGGAAACGGAACAGTAAGTGAAACGGAAATAGTCAAAGCATGTAATGGCGAAACAATGAATCTTTATGAGTTATTACCAATCGCTTCAGGCGTTGCGATTACTTGGACTGATGCTTTAGGAAATACAGTTCAAGATGCAGACGCATTGACATTAACAAACAACGAGAACTGCGAAACAACTACCGCAACTTATACCGCAACCTACGCTTTAACAGGTTTAGACGGATGTACAACAAATCATGAATTTACAATTTCTTTTGTAGTCTATCCTAATGTTACAGCAGAAGTATCAAATACAGAATGTGAAGTAATCAGCGTAATTGGAGCTTGTCCAAATTATTCAATTATTTGGGAAGATTCCAATGGAGCAACAGGAAATAACAACAATTATACTGTACCAAATAACGGAACAGGTTCTGTTACATTTACCATTGAAAATGGATTAGGGCCAGATTGCGCCACTGCTTCCTTTACAGAATCTTACACTTGTATAGGTACAGATAGCTACGCAGATTTAGCCTTATCAATGTATTTTGACCCATCATACACAGTTATGGTAGGCGATATTGTTGAGTGCGTAATGACTGTCATAAACAATGGACCCGCTACTGCAAATAATGTAACAGTATTTGATGTAAACTTAGATGCATTTGAATTCCAAGATGCAGAAGGAGACGGTGTTTATACACCCGCAGGCTACTGGATATTAGGGAACATTCCACCAAATAGTGAAATGACACATACAGTCCAACTACAAGCTTTAGAAGAAGGCGTATTTAATTTCGTTTCTTATATCTTAAGTTCAGTAGAAGAAGATGCGAATCCTGACAACAACGCTGTTAGTGAATACCTTACAGTAATCGCCAACATAAGTGGAGGCGAAACGCCAGAAATTCCAGAGACACCAGAAGAAGAAGAATGTGAACCTTACAATTGCGGACAAGACATGGTTGATTGTATCAGCATCGAATATGCTTCTGAAATTTGTCCTGCTTTTTGTGAAGACATGGGCGGTAACTATACCATTACAGGAGTAGATCCAGACAATTCAAGTAGCATTGAAGTAGATGGACAATGTGTTACCTTTATGCCATCGCCCTTAGCCATTGTTTATGGCGAAGAAACGGTCGTATTTATCGCCGAAAATGCTGATGGTATATGTGCAAGTCTTACCGTTTACATCGACTTAGGAGATTGCAATATAGGACCACAAGCCATAGACGATTTCTATTCTTTAGAAGAAGGCAGCTTGAGTTTTGACCCAACCACTAACGATTCCAATGATGAAGATGCAGTCTTAACAATTTGCGGAGAATTTACACAACCAATGAACGGTACATTGATTTTTGATGATGGAACATTTACTTACACACCAAATGGCGATTTCTTTGGAACAGATTCTTTCAGCTATTTTGTTTGTGATACAGCAGGCAATTCAAGTTTTGCAATGGTCTACTTAGAAGTACCAGGGTATGTAGAATCTTGCGAAGAAGACATCATCATTCAAGAATGTACAGAATTTGTAGAACCTGTTATAATCTGTTTAGATTACTGCCAATTTGGAAGCATCTCCTTCTCTATTACCGACATCACCACAACCTTTGATTGTACGCTTGCCATCTTAGATGATTTATGTTTCCGTTACACACCACTACCAAGCGTTACAGAAGGAACAGACATTATAGAAATTACAGGTTGTTCTGAAATATTAGACGACTGTCAAACAATTGAAGCAGAAATAACAATCGGTTGTGCGACGAATTTACCACCAATTGCAGAAGAAGACAATGCCACAACTTCCGAAGAAGAATCAATCGTTATCACCGTTTTAGACAATGACGAAGATCCCGATGGCGACCCAATCAACGTATGTGCTTACACACAACCACTCTTAGGAATGGTCGAAGCACAAAGCAATGGGACTTTCATCTATTATCCAAGTGCTGGTTATACAGGAAGCGACAGCTTTACCTACACCGTTTGCGACATCAATGGAGCAAGCACTATTTCAACCGTTTACATTGAGGTATATGCAGTAGAAGCGACTTGCGATAGCAATCAAGAATTATGTACACCCGCTTTCACTGCCTTAACAATTTGCCTTGATTTCTGCGAAGACAACATGGAAATCGAAGACATTGCCATTCCTTTCCACTGTAGCATCGTAGAATTAGACGACAACTGCTTCCGTTACACGCCACTACCTGCTTTTGCAGGCACAGAAACCATCGAAGTAGAAGGCTGTAATGGCAATGACTGTGAGATAGCAACCATCACCATCGAAGTAGGAGAGGGCTGTGATGAAGGTTTTAGAATCGAAAACAACACAAGCCGTTTACAAGACATCAGTTTACACGAGAATTGCGAATTAAATATCCCGAACGTCTTTACACCAAACCAAGATGGTATCAACGATATTTTAGCATTAAGTGCATTAACAGAATGCTATGCGAATATGGACATTGAATTCACCATCTTTACAAGAACAGGAATACTAGTTTTCGCTGCCCAAAACATTCAAGACGGCATCTTATGGAGAGGCGAAAACCTCCAACAAGAAGGAACATACTTCTACCGTCTACGCATCCAATATGAAGGCGAAACATTAGACAAAACAGGCTTCATCGAAGTCCGACAATAGAATATAGTTTTAGTCAAGACTATAGCCACATTAACCAATTGCATTGCGTTAATGTGGCTGTTTTCTTTTAAAAATGCTTCAAAAATAAGGAGCGAAAGGCAAGGAGCTTCGTCGTGACAGAAAGGCCTGCTATCCGTTCCTATGGCTTTAGGTCAGGTCATTGAACGGAGTCACCATGACAACGACATAAACCACAAAAACGACATAAACCACAAAAACCAAAAGCCATACCACTTCTATCAGGGCTATTTTGGATGGTTGCAACTAAAAAATTATATGTCCTTATAGCTTATATGATTTCAAAAAAATAATAAATTAAAAATGTTATAAGTCATTGATAATCAGATACTTGTTTTTAAAAGCCTTGTTTGCACAAAAAATGCCATAAAAAAAATTAGTTAAAAATTAAAAAAAACGAATCTGATTGAATGATTTGAAACCCTAATGCGTTACTTTATTTGTATATTTGCATCTAAAAATTAGAAACAACAAAAATTTTTTAAATTATGAAAGGAATAGGAACTTTTTTATCAGGCATCTTAATTGGTGGTGCCGTAGCCCTTTTGGTTGCTCCAGAAAAAGGAGAAGACACTCGTAAAAAAATCAAAGGAAAAGCAGAAGATCTTCAAAAAGATCTTGAAATCCAAACCGCAAAAGGCAAAGAAAAACTTACAGAAATGAAAGATGACAGCCTCAAAAAAGTAGATGGATGGAAATCAAAGACAGAAGAAATGATGGAAAACGCTACTAAAAACGTCAACAGCGCAGTAGAAAATGCCTAATTTGATCTGATTCAAACTTATTTTTAACAAATCTTGCTACAAGCGAATTATAAAATAAGTTTCAACTAAAAAAGCCCAAAGTTTGTAGCCAAACTTTGGGCTTTTTATGTAGTTTTGTATAGAAAAAAGAATAACTTATCGTTTTGGGCTTTGACATTTTCCGTCACAAGGCCTTGTCAAGCATATGCAACCACTACAATTTTTGGCTAAATCTCTTTGCCAAAAATCGTGAACTTATTCTTTCTCCATTACTAACTATTTCTGCGAAAAACAATTATCAAAATATTATGGCATCAAACAACAACGGCAAATCCGAAACAACCGTCAAAAATCTACTTAATACAGGTGTTTCCCTTTTTCAAAACAGACTGGAATACCGTGCGACTCAATATAAAACTATTGGTATTGAAAAAGGCTCTAAATTAGCGGCTACCGTTATTATTAGCGTCATTCAAATACTGGCTCTTGGCTTATTCTGGCTATTTGCCAATCTCTCCTTAAGTTACTGGCTCTCCTTCTCGATATTTGATTCATATGCCAAAGGTTTTGGCGCAGTTGCATTAGGTCATCTTGCAGTAGTTTTACTTGGACTTATACTTGCAAGACCCCTCAAAGGATTAATAGAATATAACTTAGCTAAAAAATTAAAATAACTATGTTTAATACTTTAGAATACAAAAGAGTTGAATCTGATCGAAAAATGGCAGAAACAGAAGAAAAGCTCATCGGAGATTTAGGTTTTTTTGTAGTTAGTGGAATAGGTAAAGCAATTTCCCGCTTCTTATTCGGCAATGGTAAACGAAAAAAAGAACTCAAAACCGAACTCAATCAATTCAAAAAGGCAGAAAAAGAACTTGCCAAACTCACCCGCAATAGCCAAAGAAGAAAAAGCATACTGGGCAGTGTCGTCGTTACAGGCGTTTTTGCAGTAGCAGGATTCCTTATCACCAAAAAAGTAATCGAAAAATAAGGTTTTTTAGTTTCAGTAGTTTATGTGGTTTTTGTAGTTGGTTATAGAACTACAAAAACCACAAGAAACGTAGTGCAATTTCGTTATGAATCTTTGCAAACCTTGCGAAAAATCTTTGCGCCTTTGCGTTGAAAGGAAAATGCATAGGAAAAGGTGATTTAGGAATAGGTACAAAATAAATTCGTAATTTAGTCATCGCAGATATGACATTTCTTTGAGAAATGTCATATCTAATCTAAGAACTTATTTCGTACACGTTCCTTAGTTTTTGTAGTTGGTTATAGAACCACAAAAACTACAAGAAACGTAGTGCAATTTTGTTATGAATCTTTGCGAACCTTGCGAAAAATCTTTGCGCCTTTGCGTTGAAAGGAACATTGCAGAGAAAAATGAAACGAATTTAATTCGTACTATATCCTAATTCGGAACTGAAACTACAAAAACCATCAACTACAAAAACCCCAAAAGGGTTGAAACCATCCAAAATAGCCCTGATAGCAGTGGTATGGCTTACTTATAGTGCTGTGGTTCTTAGTGCTTGGTGCTGTGGTTCTCTCCATAATTGAAGGTTGTTTTAAGCCATAAGAACGGATAGCAGGCCTTCCCATCACGACGAAGCACCAAACCATTCGCTCCTAGTCTCCACAAAAAACCAAACTACAAAAACCACTTAAACCACAAAAACTACTTAAACTAACTTCGCCTTCCGCTTCCCAAAAGTCCCATTAATCATCCGAAAAGCGAGCCGCCCGTCTTTGTAGACCATAGGCACACCGATGAGAATTTCGCAATTAGGACAATGTAAATTGGGGATGTCATCTTTGGTAGAAATGATATTGTGTAAATCCGCCAAATCTTCAGGGAGCAAAATGCCCGTTAAAAAACAACGCAACAAACCACCTCGTCCGCCCTTCAAATACTGCATCACAAAAGCATTACATTGTGCACAATGAATGTCATATAAAAAAGTATTGCCCTTCTTGCGTTTACTCATTA
>Ga0209186_1000703_pt1 | contig 26065 bp, 19 predicted proteins | sample SidtaG_FD_187426 | JGI IMG/M metagenome (GOLD analysis project Ga0209186, IMG submission 187426) | Marine algal microbial communities from Sidmouth, United Kingdom - Sidmouth_Male2 metaG (SPAdes) (version 2) | ecosystem: Host-associated > Algae > Red algae > Unclassified | place: Sidmouth...
TGCCTTCTCACGCCTGCACGTAACCCGGCGCTGCGACCGCTTCGCGGCTTGCACACGGGCTACCATATCCCGCCCACTTCGGGGCGGATTCCCACAATGTCACATGTCGCAGAAAATAGGCTGGACCGCTTATCTAAGTGCCATTGGGGTCTGGCCCCTTTTCAATCTGTAAGTGCCATTGGGGTCTGGCCCCTTTTCAATCTGGCCCCTTTTCAATCAAGGGATTGGAGAGGTTGTACGGCTTCAACATTACGGCTTATACATATTCCAAGCGCTCAGCCATTTGACTTCGGAGCGATGGAAGCCCTTGCGTTTGATCAAACGTTCTTCCATATCGGGCAGGTGAGCTGCGCCATAAAAGATGCCGATGTGTTTGACGCCTTTTTTCATCGTCTTCCGTAGGACTTTTAAGGCCACCTTATTTCGCTCGGTTAGGATCACCGAGCCATCTTTGCCTTCCATCATTTCAATCATTTCATCCGCATCGGCGAATTGCTTGGCCATCAACATCTTTAATTGCATGGTACGATGCTTGCCATCCATCAGCTTGATGAGTTCATTGATGGAGGGAGCATCGCCCCTCCCTTCGCCTTGGCGCGCGAGATCCGCCCGCATCGCATCCATCATCATGGTAAACATCGATTCGCCACGCTTCTTCATCGAGGCAAGAAACTGATCCGCGGTCATATCCGCATGAACAAAGTTATCCGCCTCGTAATCGATGTGTTCGAGCTGAAAACTTAGATCAAGCGCCTTCGCCATTCCGCCCTGGAGAGTAGAGGTTTCCGCGATTGCCCCAAGTTTTTCACGCTTATCCTCTTCTTCGCCGATGACGAGTTCATACAGCAGCGTATCGTAGATTTCGAATTGTTTGCGCAGGGTGTCGTAATACTTTTTGTCAGCGATATGGATTGCCCCAATGAGGTCAACCACAACGCCTGCCTGGTTCGTCAAGGTCACGATGGAGGTCTGAAGTTGGGCACGGCGTCCTATTTGGACGAACCGAGTGTAATCCTTCATGCTTGGTTTCGCATCAAGTTTTGGAGCGGCCTCTTGAGCTTGAGCCGTTGGCGAAAGGCCGAGCGAAAAGAAAAGCGAAAGGCAAAGTGAAAGGCAAAGTGAAAACAGCCCTCTAAAAAAGAAGGCGATTGTAGTCAAACGAACGGCTTTAAACATAGTAGGATGGTACATGTGAACGGGGAGTTTTACAACGTAATCCCCAGAAGCAGCTGATGTTGTCTTTTTACACTGTCAAAATGCAAAATATTTTTAACATTCATGGAGTAAGAGGAACCGCACCTGTGTGTGGTGAGTCCTATGCGAAGTATGGTGGTTTTACCACCTGCTTCAGTGTACGCTCAGATCAAGGGTACTTAATCATTGATGCAGGGTCTGGCATCCAAAACCTTTGTAATGCGCTAGAAGAGAGTGATTTTGATCTTCCCGCAACGATTCTGTTCACTCATTTCCATGTGGACCATATTATTGGCCTCCCCTTCTTTCCCTTTCTATATCGGGAAAACGCGACGGTTCAATTGGTGGCACAGCAAGGCGATCAAGGCTCTTGGGAGCAGGCGTTGCTTGGCTTCATGAACGAACCTTATTGGCCAGTAAGCCTCGAGCAGGTACCGGCTAATGTTTCGTTTATCGATATGGTGCAATCAAGCGGCCGAGTGAATCAGATGGGTTTCGAGGTGACGACCTGCCCGCTTAATCACACCCAAACCTGTAGCGCCTATCGACTGGAGCTCGAGGAATTTTCCGTCGTGATAGCAACAGACCATGAACCAGGAAATGAACTCATTGATAAACAGCTCATCGCATTTGCACACGGAGCTGATTACTTCATCTGTGATAGCCAATATGATCTAGACGAATTTGAATTCTTCGAAGGGCATGGACATGCGCATTGGAAATGGGCGGCTCAAGCAGCAAAGAAGGCAGCCGTCGGACAACTACTTTTGACCCACCATTCCCCCAATCGAAGCGATACGGAAATTGATGCCTTTGTTGAGCAAGCCCGTACGATTTTTCCGAATACCGTCGGGGCTGCAGCGGGAATGCAACTCGAAAAACCGACGAACTAAGACAGCTTGATTAAATACCGAGAGCCCTAAGAATCTATTCGCTCTTAAGATGAAGGCGACGATGAGCGATTTCGATTCGGTGCGATAAAATTTGCGACGGCCGGTCTTCAGGCAAGGCCGAAATTGCATTTTCAATCGCTTGGAAGGCGGTTAGCACGTCACCATTCTGACTGGCCTCCAACGCTTGTTCGTAAAACAGGATCGCTTCGATTTTTGCGTCGCTGACCTCAGATGCGAGCCCGATCAATTCGAAGATCGTATTCTTGTCCTGCTTGCCTCGAATCACAACTCGATCTAATTTCCGAGTAATGAAGTCCTCGGAGAGTGCTTCCTGTACGGATTCACTGATAATAATTGACGTACCGTACTCCTTATTAAGAGGCTCAAGGCGGGCTGCGACATTCACCGCATCGCCGATCACGGTGTATTCATACCGAGCGGTCGAGCCCATGAAGCCCGCGATCACCTCACCCGCATGAATCCCGGTCCGGGTGTGGACTTCGAAACCGTATTTCTCCACCAAGATGGGACGAATTTCATCGAGCTTCTGCTGGATTCGTAAGGCGGAGCGACAGGCCTCTAATGCATTATTTTTAATCGGATACGGTACCCCATAAACAGCCATTACCATATCTCCGATGAACTTGTCGAGGTAGGCATTATCTTCCATGACAATCTCGGCCATTGGACTGAGGACCTCATTCATTAATTCAGAGGTACGGGCTGGTCCGAGGTGATCTGAAATTTGAGTAAAGCCAATCACATCCGTGAACAACATGGCCGCGTCTGCATTGCGATGCTCCAAACTTTTAGGAGAATTCTCCAAGTGCTGCAGTACGATTGGCGAAACCATCTTTCCGAACTCTTTGCGAATGGAACGCACTCTCCGCTCGAACAACCAATATTTGAAAAAGAGCAGGGCTAAAAAAATCGCCATCAGCGCGAGCATTAATCCGCCGGAACCAAACGAGAGATTCTTTGAACTCCAAAGCCATGATCCTAAAAAGAAAATGCCGCATTGTAACCCGGCAAAAATTAAAAATGAGAGAATCGAATTACTGAAGCAAACGGCAAGTGTGAGAAGAATGCCGGCGAGCAATAGCAAAGGGGAGCGTAAGGTATCTTCCTCGTCGATGAAATCTTGTGAAATCAAATTGTCGGCGATGGTGGCTTGGATTTCGACCCCAGAGAAATTTTGCGTAATCGGGCTAGTTCGCAAATCGTGCAACGCGTTCGCAGATGAACCGATAAAGACCACAGCTCCTTTTAACTTTTCGCGAATCTCTGGCTCAAGCGGGCGGTTGGCATCGATAAATTTCCAAGCGGGGAAACGAGGCTTAAAAGAGTGCCGCTCTTTTTTATCCACAGTCCGATAGTTCACGAGAATTTTCCCCTGACGATCGGTAGGCACCAAGTTTCCATTTAAGCTTACCCCCTGCACTTCATCTTTAGGGTTCCACTTGACCTGGACTCGAAGGTCCTCGCCCGCATCTGCTTCTGACATGAGAAAAAGTCGGTAGGCTTGCAACGCAAGCGACGGCACCAAAGTAGGTACCACATCACCATCTCCGAACTCATCTCGTCCCCGGTCGGAAATCATCACCAGCGGAACCTTGCGAATAATATTATCGGAATCCGCTTCAGAGTTGTAGAATCCTAGGTGCGCATTATCCGCCAAAATCGGGACGCTCGCGATGACATTTGTCGAAACCAATAAAAAATCAGAAATGGTGCGTTGCTGTTCCGTATTCTTGGTGGGAGTTTTATATGCAGACACATGGTTCCCAAGAAAAACGGTGGAGGACGGTCGACCTTCGGCTGGATTTTCTTCGAGCTGATACCCCAAGACAACTTTTTTCCCCTTGATAGCTTGCGAGAGGACTTGATCGAAATTACGATATTTTTCGGGGATGCTATCGGTTGGCAGAGGAACATTTAATTCGCGTTCAAGCCATTTAAAATATCGTTCAGGAGAGGTGCGGTCTGGTTCAGGGAAATTCATATCGCAGGCAACCACTTCTGCCCCTTCGAGGAAAAGCCGCTCGATCATCGCCGCGACCCAGTACCGTGGCCAAGGCCATTGCCCTCCCTTTTCAGGGAGAAGGCTCTCTTCATCGATGTCGATAATCGCGACCTTACCGGACTTCGGTGGTTCATGATGGGTCTGAATATTCCAGTCATAAAACAAGCGGTTGAAGCGAACCGCAACGCTGCTCTCAGCGATCTGCGCGTAGCGATCGAAGAAAAAGAGCGACAGCCCTAGACCAACTAGAAATAACAGGAGTCGATTCACAGAAGATTACCTAGCATCTGAGAAACGGTCCGAAACCATAAATACAGCCTTAATGGAAAAAATAGAAACACCCAGGCCCCTAGCTCAGTCACCCAAAAAGAGGAGGGAAAGGTTGGAACTAAAAAAAGAGGCGCGAAGGCCTCTTCTATTTTGGATCGGGATCAAAGAATTTAAAGGTCGGTTCCGAAAATCCCTGAGACGGAGGTTCCAGCCCCGTGTTCGAAATTAAAGTTACCAATCGCACCCGTGACAACGCCGCCACCTGGACCAACCAATCCGCCAGAAACATTCTGAGCGGTCAAACTACCCTGTGAAAAAGAGCCACTTGCGGTGTTAAGCGAGTATGTATCGAGCGAACCATTCAAGGCACCACCGATAATTGCGCCGGAACTCGTAAAGGCCAAGGTATTGCCAGTATTAGCTAAATTAAAGTTTCCCTGCCAGGTGGGTGCAATACCGCCCCCGTAGGTCACGTTTATAACCGCTGATCCGTTCAGAAGTGAACCAATGCCGCCATCGGTCAAACCAGCTGCTGCAATGCCAGATCCCGTGAGATTGATCGGCCCACCGGAGGTAGCAGTAAGAAAGTCTGCCGGTGAAATGAGGTTACCGTTAATATAAGGTGCATAGTCGACGTCGACTACGGTGACAACACCACCAACAAGATCCTCAGTGGTTGTTTCCCAATATCCCCAGCCCCAGTCGATACCGGTTGCAGTTGGAACATCTACGGTGGTTACGATCGGATATGTCGGGCCTCCGCCGCCAGGAGGCGGCGGTGGAGGTGGAGGAGGTGGAGGAGGAGGAGGAGGTGGCGCCGGCGGTGCTGGCGGTGCTGGCGGTCCAGGTGGAGTCGGAGTGGTTCCAGCAGGATCTGTTCCAGCAATTCCTCCGGTCGTATTGGGATTGACGGGGCCGGTTGTGATCGGAATGGATCCACCGGCCCCACCTTCAAGGAGTCCATCTAAAGGGTCTGATGCTGAACGAACAGCTGGATCTCCCCCAGCGAGAACAGCAATCACATCAGCAGGGAGAGCCGTTGAACCAGCGAGGATATCTGCGAGCGAATCACTTACTGATCCGCCACCAGCAGCAGAACCAGCCAATGAGTCACCAGATGGTTGCCCACCAGCACCTGCAGCAGAGGAGCCTGCCACAGCGATGCTTTGCAAGCTCTCGTCATCTTTTTTCTTCTTCTTGGGTGCCTTTGGACGCCCATCAACAGAGGTTGCCGCAGAAAGGGTATCAATCATGTCCTGGGTCAACAGCAATTGCTCCATGGTTTGATTCCGATAAATGTCGATACGTGATTCTTTGGAAAGCATGTCAAATTCGGTAACCAGTTTTTTATCGGCTGCACTAGCAACCTCAACTGCATCATAGTCAAACAAGTCGAGGACCAACACGCTACAAACTGCATCGTCAATCATGAAGCCAAGTTCACAGCCACGCACCCCGATCGAACCATAGTTTGGAGATTTGATTTTAAAGCCTTCAGGGCGCTTGCGAGTGATGCCTTTGGTTGAGATTTGGAACATCCCGCGTTTAAGAATCAGAAGGGCTGCATTATCGTCACGGACATCTGGATTATAGGTATATTGATTGATCGCACAACTACCACGACGGCCAATCTGCATGGTTGAGCTGTCGGTAAATTCGATCTCCAGAACCCCCTTGTCAGTCGTCTCGATGCGATCACCGATGAATAAAAGAGAATCTTTAATTAGGCTACGGCTCTGTCCCGTCGGATGCTTGGCGGAGGCTTCTCCCTCAAGATTTATACGCTTTACGTATGCGACGGCATTCTCAGCTGCTTCAGGCAATTCAATCAACGGCGTCGCAAATATCGAACCGACGAAAACAAAAAATAAACTATAGATGGTAAAACGCATTTTATGTCCTTGATTCCAATTTATTAGGTATCAACAAAGATGTTTAAAAGGACTGCGTGACCCCAACACTGACCTTGTTTTTCTCAAAGTCATACAGGCCAAACGTCGATCCATTATTGATATGACTGTAGCCTACGTCAAATCGGGTATTTTTCAACAAATAGGACTGAATTCCCAATCCTAACTTAACTTGTTCATCCTCCCGTTTTGCAGGCGACAAGGGTTCTGGCTGATCAAATTCCTTTTCTCCATAGGAGGCAGAGCCAACTAAACTGGTCTTTCCTGCTTCGAGGAGGCGTATATTGGCATTGAACATAACGCGCCAACCACTGTTGGAAAACATTTCGGTATCCGCATTTTCTTGAAAGCCGGCTAATCCGAGGCTGACAGAATGCCCCCCCTTGATGATACGTTGCAACACTTGCGATAGTTCATAGTAACCAGAATCACGTTCGGGAAAGTTATCATAGCTACGCGCTTCTGCGATGAGGAAGCTACTCAAGAGAAAGTCGTCTCCCATTTTCCAGATATAGCCTGGATTAATCCCAGCCATATCGAGGAGTTGTTCATCATCGAGGCGAAGATGCCGGTAATGGGCAGGAAGGTTTAGGAGCGAATTTTTTTGAGACCGGCGTAAGCCAACCGAAGCTCCCGTCATACTCGTCTCAAAACCTTCAAAATCATCGTGAAGGTTTTGCAAATAATTTGCGCTTACAAAACCAAGCCAGTTTTGACGTTCACCGAAATCATGAGTAATACCCGCTTGCAGACCAAGAGAGACACCAAAGGTTTCCCCAGGCTGGGCATCTTCGCCTAATTCAACCGAGTCGATGATTGCGTCTCCAATACTGAGAGGCGAAATATCGATGCGGTCCGAGCTAGGGCCAATATTGATGTTGTCGTCATGAAACCCACCCGCATAAAAACTAGCGGAAAGAACCGTCCGCTTGCCTTGGCTTTCCATCTTATCTAGATAGTTCTGAATATTTAACTGAACCCCTCGAGGCGGCCGATTCGCCATCACCTTTTTAAACTGCTGCGTCGCTTCATCATAATCGCCTTTTTTGTAAAGCGCGGCTGCAAGTTCAATTCGCGCGCGATCATTGCTAGGCTCAACCTGTAGAATCTGACGGAAGATAGAAATCGCCGAATCGGCCTCACCGGCTTTCATTTTCAACAAGCCGTTACCAAGCAAGGTCACAGAGCCTTCGTCAGCAGAAGGTGCAGGCGCAGTAACAGACGGTCTATTAATAGTAGCAGATGGTCGAGAGTTACTTCGTGCAGACACGGCAGAATTAATCACCCGAGGATTCTCAGCGGAAGGAGCAGAAGGAACGAAACGAGGAGCAACTGGTGCTGAAGGAGCAGGTGATGCTGAAGGAGCAGGTGATGCTGAAGGAGCAGGTGATGCTGAAGGAGCAGGTGATGCTGGAGGAGCAGGTGATGCGGCCGAAGGAACAATCAAAGGACGGGATTTAATAATTGGCACATCACCGATTAACGGCTCGGATGGTCGGAGGATGTAAGAATCCGGATCGGGATACGCTTCGCTGCTGGGGACCGATGATGGAGAGTTCAGCGCTTGCGATTTAAGAGCGGGAGCTTTCGGTGCGACTCGAATGAGTGGAGGCTTTCTAGATGAGGATAAACGACTACGTGGCGGCTGAGGAATCGCTTTCGCGCCAGGAGCCAAAGACACAGTACCTCCGCCATTCCATTTTGGAGGTGAAAGCACCACGGTTTCGATTACGTCTTCGGACGAAACCATGGGAATCGACTCGGAAGGAACGGTGGAGGCATCAAAGGAGGGGTCATTTGTATCGCTAGCCCCATCTGCCTGACCGATGGGCGTAGTAGGAACGACCGGAGCTTCAGGAGACGCGACAGCTTCAGGAGACGCGACAGCTTCAGGAGACGCGACAGCTGCAGGAGACGCGACAGCTGCAGGATCTTGATTTAGCTTAACCGCGTTGGGGCTCGGCAGAAGCTCCACATCAGGGATCGTTGCATTCGAAGGAACGGGGTCAAAGACCGATTCTCTGGCTTTATCCGCCCTACCCGCTTCATTCTTGTGTGGCGAAGGCGGGATGAATTCTTCAGAGAGTTTGGCCTCTGGAACAAGGAGCGGGCGGCTAAAATCACGATCAACGTAGGCCCCATTCGGCAAGCGTATTTGTTGCGCATTCAGCATTGTGAATGCGCTTGAAAATGCCAATAGGATGCCAATTTTTTGCACAAGGTTTTTCATATTCAATTTCTGGCCTTCATCAACGAACAAAAGGCCTTTAGGCTGTGGCACATGACCACACAGTCAACGTAATAAGCATACCGTCAGATTATTTAACAGGGAGAAACCATCAATCATTCTGACTCTTAAACCGTACAAACAGACACTTTTGTGCCGATTGAAATTGGAAAAGTTGAAAAGTGTACATAAGATAAGAAGCTATGAGTGAAGAGGGAATACAAAATAGCGAATCGATTTCGAAGATGCGAATCGAGAACCGAGAGATCGAAACAGTCGATCTCTTTGAAACCTTGATGGAAAATTTTCCCGACATCATCCATTCGGTGAATCATGAAGGTCAGATCGTCATGACCAACAAAAAAGCCGAGTCACTGCTTGGCTATACACGAGAAGAGCTTCTCTCCATGAATGTTCGCGAGATTTATGCGGACGAGGTCCTAGAAAACTTGAATGAAGGGTTTCGAAATCTTCAAGAGAGCGGTGACATTGCTGTCGAAAGTCTGCTGAAAGATAAATCGGGCAAGCACATCCCGGTTGAAATCCGGTCCTTCAGCATTTACGATGATCATGGTAAATTTGTTCGCACTTTTTCGATTTTCCGCGACATCCGTCAGGTTAAAGAACTCCAAGGTGGTTTAATCCAAGCTGAGCGCCTGGCAGCCGTAGGCGAAATGGCCTCCGGAATTCTGCATGACATTAACAATCCCTTGACCGTCATACGAGGATGCTGCGACCTCATCCGCAATACCATCGAAACTGACGTGGTAAAAAAATCGATGCCAGGTAGTGCGCAAGAGGAGATTACAAGTTATGCGGCGGACATTGATCGCGCCTCTAAAGCGATTGAAAAACTTTCCTATCACCTCAGACAATTTGCCCGAGGCCTTGAAAATGAAAACGAGGTATTTGACCTCTACGACTGCATCAGTGATGCAATCTTTATTACCGGGGCAAAAATCCGCGACCACGCCATCCGCTTGCTCGCGGATCTCGAAAAAAATACCTTCTTTACCTACGGGCAAAAAAGCAAGGTGGAGCAAATTTTTGTCAACCTAATTGGCAACGCCTGCGATGCGATGGCAGACCATACGACTCGGAACCTTAACATCGTCCTCGACGCCTGCACCTGTGAGATCGATGATGCGGACGGAGGCAAAGGCAACGGAGTTCAAGAATATTGCCGGATCACGGTGAGCGACACCGGCTCGGGTATTCCCGAAGAGCTCGCAGAGGAAATCTTCAAATCGTTTTACACGACCAAGGACCCAGCTAAGGGAACTGGGCTTGGCTTAGCTATCGTACGAGCAATCATCACCGATCACGGTGGTGATATTTCCTTCAGCTCAACCTTGGGAAAGGGAACGACCTTCAAAGTCCTTCTACCACGTAATCCAAAGCCAAAAAAATAATCGTTCGTTAACAAGCGACATCTATTCATTCCTTTCATCCCTCTGGACCTCAACCTGCTTCTGACATGCCCTCGCTGATTGCACTGAACGGAAATACACCTGGCCGGATATATGATATCCAAGGCGAACGTTTCTCCATTGGAAGCAAAGCCAATACCGACCTTCCATTAGATGACGAGTCAATTTCAGAGCAGCATGCAGAACTCCACTTCGAAAATGGGCACTGGAAACTCTCAGATTTAGAAAGCTCAAAGGGAAGCATCCATAACGGATCGCGAATTGATACAAGTGAGCTTCAACACGGAGATCGTCTGGCCTTCGGTGACCTTGAATTCCGCTTCAGCGAAACAGAGTCACAAACCATCGACACGCCAATCAACCCAAAACCCGCGCACGAAATCGACTTGGCGGGAATCATTGACGTGAATGATATTCATCGAATCGATATCTACTCGGCCATGGCGGACGAGGCAGCTCTCCGCAAAACGGGGACCTTGCCAGAAGTGTCTGACACTTCTGGCACTTCAAACAGCTCTACCGCTCCAGAAGCCCCAAGCCCAACCCATCTAGCCTCGGTGGAAGATGATCTTTCCATTGCGCACTTTTCAACTGCGAAGATCTCAACTGCGAGACAACCATCTACATCAAAAAACCAGCCGGTTGATTTTGACAAGTTATCTTTAGATGACTCCTTGATCAAATGGATCGAAAAGCGACGGGATGTTCTCTACACACGCATGGATGCGATTCTTGCCCCACGCGCTTGCGTTGACCTCCTGTTGTGCAGCCTCTTGGCGGAGGGCCACGTCTTGCTCAATGCACCAACTGGGCTTGGACGCAGCAACTTAATTTATCAGTTTGCCGAGGCGCTTGATTTCCATTCCAATCGTCTGGTTTGCAGCCCAGACCTCAGCCGCGAACAACTTGCGGAAGACGGCTACCTTCAAGATAAATTTCAAGCTCCGAAATTGGGCTCTCCAAAGCGGCTTGGCGTCTACAGCGATCCAACCGCATTTAGCAATCTCGTCATAGCGAAAGATATCGAGAACGCCTCTCGAGGAACCCAAACCGATTTACTAAACGGACTGCTTCGAAGCCGATTTGAAGTAGGCAACTACGGTTACTTTGAACCCTTCTTTTTTGTTGCGACCTGTAACCGCGGACCCAACGAACACGAATACCGTCTTACCAATCCGCAGCGTCAAAGCTTTGCCATAGAAATTCGACTCGAATATCCAGATGAGGCAAATGAAATAAAGCAACTTGAAGCCGCATTAAAAGATGAGGAGCACGTCCCGAATTTAGAGGCCGCGTTTAACAAGAACCAACTCATTCAGCTTCAAGACTTGGTTCGAGGCATGGCGCTTCTTCCCGGCACCCAAGAAACCGCCGTGCGCTGGGTCCGAGCAACCCGGCCCAATCATCCAGAGGCACCTGAAATTGTACGAAACAACATTTTAGATGGCGCCAATCCAAAGAGCTCAAAGCGGCTCATTCAAGTGGCTCGCGCACACGCTCTGCTCAATGGGCGATTGGTCGCTGGCCCCGCTGATATTCGCGAGGTCGCCCACACCGTATTGCGGCATCGGATGCGTCCTCAGAACCGCGACGTTGACCTCGACCAATGTCTTGAAGCCATAGACGACTCGCTCAATAAAACGCCATAAGCGGCGCACCAAGCGTCCGGGGCTGCACCTAACTCGGCGCTGCGGCCGCTTCGAGGCCATGCACGGGCCACGTTATCCCGCCCACTTTAGAGCGGATTCCCACCATGTCACATGACGCAAAATAATACGTTGGACCGCTTATCGATGTGCCGGTGGGCGCTGACACCATTTACCCAGATGGCCCTCAACTGACCTCGCCCTTGCACAACTTGACGCGCTTACTTCAGACAAAACCAAGCCCTTCAGACTCGCCCTCGGAATCCTCCGCTCTCACCTCCCCTTTGGAGCTCGTCGCTCGCTTAAGCAAGGAACTCATCCAAGCCATTGGCAAATAGCTGTAAGGCCAGAGTCAAATGGCGATGGCGAGCATCTCAAGCTTGCCCCAAATCCCTCAAGGGCTTAGGGTTCGAGCATATGAAGAAAACGATTCGCACCGGAGTAGTTGGGGTTGGCAGCCTTGGCCAACATCACGCCCGTAAATACGCCTTGATTCCTGATGCCGAACTCACCGGTGTATTTGACGTCAATCGCGAGCAGGCCGAAGCGCTCGCGAACGAGCTTGGTTGCACCGCCTTCGATGATCTAACCGCCTTTGCCGAGGCAGTCGATGCGACAAGCGTCGCGGTCCCCACCGATTTACATCGGAAAATCGCTGGTGAGCTTCTCGAAGCAGGCATCCATTTACTGGTGGAAAAACCAATCGCCTCCACCACTGCCGAAGCCGAAGAATTGGTTGAGCTGGCGCAGTCGGCAAACCTGATCTTGCAAGTAGGTCATATCGAGCGCTTCAATCCAGTTCTCTCCGCTCTCGACAATTTGGAAAGCGCGCCAAAATTCATTGAGGCCACCCGCCTTGCCCCCTACCCTCCTCCACGAGATGGTGCCCTTCCACGCGGCACCGAAGTCAGCGTCGTTCTGGATCTGATGATCCATGATATCGAAATCATTCTTCACCTCGTTAAATCTCCGATAAAAGAGATTCGCGCCGTCGGGGTTCCCGTTCTCAGCCCCTCTGAGGATATTTCCAACGTACGGCTCTCCTTTGAAAACGGATGCGTGGCGAACATCACCGCGTCACGAATTAGCGCCGACCGCCTGCGGAAAATACGTCTCTTTTTCGATCACGCCTATGTCTCTCTCGATTACCAAGAACAGACCGGCGAAATCCATCGCGTAGGTCCAACCGGAATTCTTCGAGAAGAAATCGGCATCATTCCCGGCGACGCCTTGGAACGTGAACTCGCCTCTTTTGTCGACTGCGTGAAGCATCACAACGAACCGCTGGTTACCGGAGAACGAGCGTCCGAAGCCTTGCGGCTCGCGACTCAGATTACGCGCATCATGCGTGAAGGTGGCTGTTAAAACACAGCCGAATAACACGATCTAACACAGGTCTCACACAGGTCTCACACAGCTATGAGTCAGTCCATTTTAGTGGTTGCCGGTGAAATATCCGGGGACATGCATGCCGCGCGCCTCATCAAAAGCATGCGAAAACGAAGTCCCAAAGACATCGACATCTGGGGCATCGGCGGCCCACGCATGCGCGACGAAGGCGTAGAAACCTTGGTCGACATTTCCGACATGGCGGTGATGGGACTGTGGGAAGTTTTAAAGCGCTACCGCTTCTTTAAAAAGACCTTTGACGCCTTGGTAGCCGAGGCGGAAGCCCGCAAACCCGACCTTGTCTTGCTGGTCGACTACCCCGGCTTCAACCTACGCTTCGCGAAAGAAATGAAGCAGCGTGGCATCAACGTAGTCTTTTACGTTTGCCCTCAGGTCTGGGCTTGGAAGTCATCTCGCATCCCAAAAATGGCAGAGGTTATTGATCGGCTCCTGGTCATCTTCCCCTTCGAAGTCGCAATTTTCAACGAGTACCCCTTGCAGGTCGATTGCGTGGAACATCCACTCCTGGAAGAAATCGACCACGCTTTGGCCGCGGACAGCATCGAACTTCCTTGGCAGCCGGGCAAAGCCAACCTTGCCTTACTCCCAGGCAGCCGAGATCAAGAGATCGAACGCATTCTTCCCGTCATGCTTGAGACGGCAAAACGACTTCCAGATGCTTCACCGGTCTTGGCTGCAGCCAATCACGCCATCGCGGAAAAACTACGGAGCCAGACCAACATTCCAGTGGTCGAAGGCAGTACCCGAGAAATTTTACGCCAGGCCGACGCCGCCCTTGTGGTATCAGGAACCGCGACCCTCGAAACAGGCCTCATCGGTTGCCCCATGGCTATCGTATACAAAACCTCGCCGATCACCTACGCCATCGGTAAGCGCTTGGTAAAAGTACCTCACATTGGCATGGTAAATGTCGTGGCGCAAAAAGAAGTCTGCCCGGAATTTATCCAACATGAAGCGGAACCTCAGGCACTAGCCAAAGCCCTAACTCCCTTATTAAAAATTGGTTCTCCAGAACGGACAAAGATGATCAAGGAACTCAAAGATGTGAGCCAACATTTGCGAGATGCCGGCGCTACGGACCCCGCGGTTTTTGTACTTGATGAATTAGCTACCAGCTAAGCGAATCAATCTTCTGTACCTCCGTAAATTTTTCGGTATGTAACCGAAATGGAGCCCTCTCAAGACCATGATGATCTCGTAGATCAAGTCCGACGTCTTGGTGTCGAACTTGAAGCCTGTAAGCAACGAGAACGAGACCACATACAACTTGAAGCGGAGCTCTTTTTACGCGACTCTGCCATCGAACACAGCGTATGCGGCATTACCATCAGCGATGCGCAGGCAACCGACATGCCGCTCATTTATCTCAACCAAGCCTTCGAAAACATCACTGGCTATTGCAAAAACGAAACCTTGGGAAAAAACTGCCGCTTTCTACAAGGCGAAGCACGGAACCAGCCTGGTCAGGCTAGACTTAGAGAGGCCATTAAAAACCACACCTCATGTTGCGAAGTTCTAAAAAACTTTCGCAAAGACGGCAGTATGTTTTGGAACGAACTCACGATATCTCCTGTGTTTAATCGATCCAACGAACTGACCCATTTCATCGGAATTCAAAGCGATGTAACTGAGCGGGAAGAGATGCGAATTCTAAACGAGCAACACGTCCAACGTAAACTGCTCCACGCCCATAATATGGAAGGTCTCGCAACCCTTTCGAGTGGCGTTGCGCATGACTTTAAAAACTTACTTGGAGTCATCTTAGGTTTCAGCGAAATGGTCGGGGAATATCCCGAAGATACTGAGCTCGCCAAGGAAATGATGGGCCAAGTCAAGCAGACCGTCAAGCGAGCCAATCTCTTAGTCGAACAAATATTTGGCTTCAGTCGACATGATAAAATCGACTACGTGCTCGTCTCGCTTTCCAAAGCGATTCAAGACACCCATGCGCTTCTAAAATCGACGGTGCAGCGCAAAGGAAGGCTGATTATCGACTGCGATATCGAAGAGGATCAAATCCTTGCGGCCCACTCGCAAATCCAGCAAATCATTTTCAACCTTTCTATGAATGCCCTCCATGCACTTCCCGAAAAGAATGGTGAGATAACGATTTCGCTTCGAGAAACCAAAGACACAGAAGACCTAAACCTCCCTGCAACGGATTACCTTTGCCTGCAAATTACAGACAATGGCTGCGGCATGAGCGAAGAGATCCAAGCCAAACTTTACGAACCATTCTTCACCACCAAGGGAGATTCAGGAACTGGGCTTGGGATGCAAATCGTCCGAGGCATTGTTCAGACCTTGCACGGGGGGATTAAAGTCGAGAGCTCCGTCGGCGAAGGCACGACCTTCAAAATCTACCTGCCAAAAGCGGACGTCGCACCCCATTCCCTAACCCTTCCCGAAGCGCCATAAGCCCATCCCTCAACCTGCAACCAGCCTCTGCACGAGTGGGAAAGGGCTCCTAAATAAGCCACGGCCACGCGATTTTTGCACTTTCTCGAGTCGCTGCCGGGTTACGTGCAGGCGTAAGTAGCGTGGTTTTCGAAGCGTGCTCAATCAGTAGTGCGACGAAATTCCATCAATTCTTCAATCGTAAGAACTTGGTTTAGGTATAGGGGTGCCTTGTGTTCGGGTAGTTGTCTTACTATGCGCAACGTAAAATGTTGTCGTGGGTAAAGGCTACCGCCCAAATGGGGATCCGTCCTTCCATCACGATAAATTTTAAACGAACTTTGTTTGAGATGCAAAAAGCTGACATGAAAATGCTCTTCTGCCAGCATAAGCCAGTCCCACCTAGACGCGATGTACGAACTGCAAAACGAGTACAATCGCCTCAGCGCCGAAAACCAAATCGAATCCGAATTCCCGATCTTGGATTAGGAAGGTGCTCCCGCGAATCTCGCCTGCCATTCCGGTGCAAATGAAGCGCCCACCAGCCTGACAAAGCATGAATACATTATATTTAATCACTAATTGAACGAATTTAAGCCAATTTTCAGAAGTATTATAATTTATTCCTTAACAAACCTAGAGACCGTCCCTAGGTAAGAAATGTGGAGGAAATAGGGCAAAACATCAGGCGGTTGAGGCGTTTATCAGGCATGACGCTTGCCGAGTTGGCTGGAAAAATCGGCATCCAGCCCGGCCCGCTTGGAAATATCGAGAGAGGAAAATCTGGTCCTTCTGCTCGTGTAATACTCGCCTTGTGCGAGGCCTTAGAAGTTCACGCTGACGCAATCTTCCAAGGTGAAACATCAGCTATTGGGACTTACCGCCCTTACGAACTCCAGCTCCCAAGTGACCGAGACTGCGAAATCCCTGCTAAACTTCTGGGCGTACTTCGCCAAGAGATGGATGATTTCTTAACCTTAGAAGACCTCTGCAGTGCCCAGAAAACCGTCAGATTACCTTTAAGAATCCCAGTCGACTTTTCAGAAGCAGGAATGGAACGTCTAGCGGGAGAAATTAGGCAACTCATGCGTATCGAGTACGGTGTTGTTTTCGATTACTTCGAAATATTTGAAACCCTTGGATTCAGAATCAAAGTAATTCCTTTGGACAACTTCCATAGCATTTCCTTTGCGGACCGTCTCAATCATAATGCCTTCTTCTTCTTAGATGAACGTGTAAATGCAGAACGACAAATCTTCCGCCTGGCTTACGAGCTAGGCTTACTGCTTTTGCAACAAAGCCCTAACCGTAACGAGCCCAAAGACGGAGCCGCTAATCTACGAACCTTAGCCAAACGCTTTGCCGCTGTCTTCTTAATGCCTACCCCGGCAATCCTTGCGACAACCAACCAACTGGGAATTACTCAAAAGAGTTGGAGCTTTCAATTACTGCTACGCATAAAGCATCGCTTCGGGGTTTCGGCTGAGTCGTTTCTCATCCGCCTGCAGGAACTCGAGCTCATTGATAAAAAAGACGCTAAAGCTCACGCAAAAACGATCTGTACCCACTACCAAAACACAGACTTTGGAGAGCCCGATTCGACTCGCAGAATCCTCAGCCCAAATGGCCGGTTTGGGGACTTGCTACACCAAGCCGTACGGTTGCACCCAAAGGACCCAGAGCTCCTCGACCTGCTAACGAGACACACACTTTAAATACTAGGAAACTATAAAGGAATACAATGAAACCACTTGATTACTCAACCATCACCGAAACCGTCAAAGCCGGGACAGCATTTCGCGCAAGAACCCGCCTCCAACCTGCGGCAGGAACCGGAACAAAAATTTTCCCGCCCACCTACCCCAAGGACAAAAAGGCGGTGTACAATCTCGAAAAACGCCGAATCGAGGGCGAATCAGTCGACTGTGTGGTTTTGGATTCCGTACAAGCACAAGCCAACCGCTTTGAAGAGGCTCTACAAATCGCAGTAGATTCCGGGGTTCTTAAGATGCCGAGTATTGAAGTGGATTTCAGCAAGGTCGAAAACTTGATTGAGCCAATCCAGCGCGTGACCGGACTCCAAGCACCACACCGAATTGCGGATGCGATTATCCGCGACAGCGAGCTTGATGGAACCGCTTTTCGAGAAAGTGAAAAAGGAATGACCTTTAACCAAGCTCATTCAGGATTTGCTACTCCTCTGCTTGAGTTATGCCCCACCGCGCTACTCCTCGGCATATGGGACTCAACAGGTCCAAAAGGAGGCCTTGGTGCCAAATTCCAACGGGCATTCGTTTCAGAAATCGTCGGCATTGGTATTGAGAGCGGAAGTCATAAAGGGCTCCGCTCAGACCCGCTCAATATCTCTAGCGGCATTGGGATTACCAAAACCAAAGGTGGTGAATGGGAGTTCGCAAAAAAAGGTGCTAAAACAGGAAAACCATCTGAGGTAAACCATTCCAATGTGCCATTCGAAGGTGATCATGGCGGGGTCACCATGGATTATGCGGAACAAAACATGGTGATCTCCATGCCTGCACTCCGCCGCCTCGAGTTCCCAGAAACGGCAACAAGTGACAGCACTGACGACCGCAATGGTGCGGCCCGAGAGGTCCTCACCTGCCTAGGGTTGGTAGGATATACTCTCGCCTCAGAAGCAGGTTGGGACCTGCGGTCACGCTGCTTGCTTTGGCCTGAGTCAGAACTCACCATCGAGAAAATCGGCCAACCCGGGGCAGAGGTTGAGACCTATTCCATTACGAGCGAACTGGCCTTGAGCCTCCTAAAAGATGCGGTGGACAAAGCGAAAAAAGCTGGCCTCCCATGGCCTGAAAAAGTCCTCGAACTCAAGCCGAGTGACAACCTCGCGAAGCTCCTCCAGCAGAGTCAGGAAAAGCATGCAAGCACTCCAGAAAAAGAGGATGCCTAATGTTCACTTTACGAATCGAATATCTGAGTGGGCGATGCGTTGCATCTGACCTACGAAAACCGGGAAAGCCTGAATGGCCCCCTCACCCTGCGCGGTTTTTCATGGCGGCTGCTTCAGGGTGGTTTGAGTCCAAGCGAGATCCATTAGGAGAACAATGCCTCCGATGGCTGGAGACTCTCGAACTCCCTGCACTCTCCGCTTCCGACTATGTCGCTCGAGAAGAACTCGCAACCTACGTCCCCGTGAACGACAAAGCGGTTGGTGGAGGTGGACTCATCACGACCACAACGCCATTTTTCCCTCGGAAACGGGCAGAGCGAAAATTTCGCGTTGCTATCCCACACGACCCAGTTGTATGGTACCACTGGCCTGTTGCGAACCTCCCTGCCGAACTCAAACCGGCAATGGACAAACTGCTCGACCGAGTAACACGCATTGGCCACGCCTCCAGCCTCGTTGTCGTAACTCAAGAAGAGCAGCTCCCCGACCAACCGTCTGAGCACATCTGGATCCCCAAAGAATCTCCTGCGGCTGCGAACATCCAAGTCCGCTGCATTCCAAAAGGGGCTCTCGACAGCCTAACGTCGATGTGGAATCCGGCACAAGAATGGCTTAATCAACTCGACGAGGCGAACACCGCTGTGTCAGAAGATGGCCTCAGCAAAGTGGAAGCCAAAAAGCGCAAGAAATCGCTGCAAACTCATATCAAAAGTTGCCCGGCACATCCACGGCCAAGACTGGATCATTGGGTTACCTACACCCGGTTAGACGAGATAATCGCCACTCAGTCAGCGCACCAATCACTCTTCCATCCAGAACTCGTTGTCCTTCAGCAAATCGATGGAGCCGTGTGGAATCTCGAAAACACCCGCGCCCTCGTTATGGCACTTCGAGGAACCTGCCGCAAGCACATGCCCGATGATGCACCGGAATGGATCCATGGCCATGCCGCGGATGGCAAACCAAGCCAACGGCCTCATATTGCCTTTCTTCCGCTTGCCTATGTCGGAAATGAACATGCCGATGGACACGGCATGGGATTTGCTCTCGCCATTCCAAAAGACGTTGACATGGCCGAGGTTTACACTTGGTTCGGCCCAGTGTTCACCGACGAAGAAGGCCAATTATCTGACCTCCAACTCCGTACGGCCGACAATGGTAAACACATCACACTGCGGATGCAGGAATCTACCCGACCAGCATACAACTTACGCTCGTCCACATGGACCCACGCTTCAAAAACCTGGGCCTCTGCGACGCCTGTTGTCCTCGACCGGTTCCCTCGCGCCAACCCTCGTACCCGACCCGATGATTGGATGAACGAAATCAAAACCATCCTCACCGAATCCTGCTTGAAGGTCGGTTTGCCAGCCCCGAGCTCGATCGAATGCGGTGGCCTTCCATACTTAGAAGGTGCCCCTCATGCGAGAGACGTTCCCGCGCTGACATTCAAGCAAAGGGGGGCCTCGCGCAAGCGCTACCACACCCATGTAAAACTCCACTTTGACCAACCGATCCAAGGGCCCGTTCTCTTGGGACAAGGACGGTATCAGGGCTATGGATTCTGCCGACCGATCAGTTCAACGAAAGGAGATGCCTGATGGAAGCCTCTGATTTTAATACCTTCTTTGCAGCCCTGCATGGCTACGAACCATTCCCTTGGCAGTCGCGCGCCGCGAAGCTCGCCATTGACGGGTCTTGGCCAGAAGCAATGAGCTTGCCGACGGCTAGCGGGAAAACCGCCTGTATTGACATTGCTCTCTTCGCACTTGCTTTACAAGCAGGCAAGGAACCCAGCCAGCGAACCGCCCCTCTCCGTATTCTCTTCGTGGTAAATCGACGGGTGATTGTGGATGAAGCCTATGAGCGTTCGCGCTTCATCTGCCAGCGATTAGCAGAAGCGGAGACGGACCCCAACGAACCAAACATCTTAAAGCAAGCAGCTCAAAACCTTCGGCGACTCGCTGGCGAGCATGCCCCATGCCCTGTCAGTCCTCATCTCTTGCGAGGTGGTGTTTTCCGTGACGAATCTTGGATGCACGATGCCTCACAACCGAAGATTTTGTGCTGCACTGTAGATATGGCAGGCTCTAGACTTCTGTTCGACGGCTACGGTCTGTCCCCTCGCACCAAGCCCATTGCTGCAGGATTACTCGGACAAGACTCTCTTTGGATTCTCGACGAATCCCATTTAAATCGAGCTTTTGTGGAAACCCTAACGCGGGTCAACCGATACGCAGCCCATGCAGAGGCGGACCACGTGAGACCACCACAAGTGGTGGAGATGACCGCGACACCCCCGCCAGGAAAAAGCGGCTTCTCATTGGATTCAGCTGACCTCGAGCATCCTATACTCAAACAACGTTCTTCAGCTAGAAAACCAACCACCCTCATTCACTGCAAAGGAGCAAAAGGCAAAGGCTGGCAAGGCAAACTTGCCAAAGCCATGATCGAACACTGCCTCATCGACCTGCAGGAGTTCCAATCCGCTTCTGATTCCGATTCGGAACATCCCCCTTCTATCGGAATCCTTTGCAACCGGGTTGCCACCGCACGGTCCGTGGAAGAACTCCTGAGCCCCGCCCTAAAAAAGGCTAAGCTCCCTGCAATGGAGATCGAGCTCGTGATTGGGCGTATGCGACCCATCGACCGTGACCAACTCACCAACCGCTTACAAACCGAGCTCGGCCTAAAAAGTGGAAGTGAAAACCGACCAGGATGCATCGTTGTGTCAACCCAATGTCTTGAGGCAGGTGCAGACATGGATTTCGACATTCTCGTCACCGAACTCGCCAGCCTAGATGCTCTGCGCCAGCGATTCGGGCGCCTGAACCGTATGGGGAGAACCATTCCAACCCGCGCCACAATCATTGCCCCCGAGGAACTCCTCAACCCTAAAAAGCCAGACCCAATTTACGGAAATGCGGCCGCAGCCACATGGGAATGGATGCGGGGACATGCAACCCCGAGCGAACCCAACGACGAAACTGATCCGGTAACGGACTTCGGCAGCCTTGATTTCGGCTTAAGCGCCATGGCGGACAAAACCCGTACGCTGCCAGCAGAGGTCTTTCCGGATGCGACCCACGCAGCCATCCTTCTCCCCACCCATTTGGATCTCCTGTCTCAAACCCAGCCACGGCCGATCGCAGTTCCCGATATCGACCCCTTTCTTCATGGCGCTCGAGAAGCTCGAGCTGACATTAGTGTGGTCTGGCGAGGCGACCTCAATCTGGCTCCGCCTGAAGACTGGTCCGCCCTCGTCAGCGCCATGCCACCGCGTAGCGCTGAAGCCGTCCAAGTCCCGTTTTATGAGCTCAACGCCCTGCTCGAATCAAACGGTAAAGCCAAGGTCGAAGATGGTGGAGATGCACCCTTAAATACCGAACCAGCGCATAAGTACACCCCGGACAAAGACGACGCAGCAGAACCCTTCCTGGTCCGACAGCCGGATGGCTTTCTTCTCGAGCACGACACCCGCGTTCTACGCCCCGGCATGCTCGTGGTTTTACGAAGTGGATTTATAGCATCCCAAGTCTTGGCTAAAGTACAACGTGTTCCTTCAGAGCCAAAAGACAAAACAACCCAAACCGAGGCGACGTCCAGCGGAGAAATTCTCGATGTCGCAGAGGCAGCCACGCTTGAAGCAACCGCACGCATCACCCTCCGATTAAACCCCTACCTTCCCTGGTACGCCCCGTTAAAAGAACTGGCCTCGCAAGAAACCGGACCGTCTCCTGACCAACTTCGTGAGGTGCTGACCCAACAGCAACAGCACCTACCCGATCACATCAGGTCGCATATCGATACCATCTCCAGATGGCGTCGCGTCCCTGTCGAGGGTGTACCATCTGCTTGGGTCATCGAAGCGACTCACCGCTTACCCAACCAAGTGGCGCACGAGCCACGAAACGAAGCGGAAAACTTAATTCAAGAAGACGGAATCTATCTCGATGTCCACAACCAAGCCGTCTCTGACGAAGTGTCACACATCGCCTCGCGTCTAGGCATCCCGCAGGCGGTGGCGCAAGCCCTCGCCGAGGCAGGACGAGCGCATGACCTTGGAAAAGCCGACCTGCGTTTCCAAGCCTTGCTTCGAGGTGGCAACCCTTGGGCGACCCACACAAGAGCACTGGCAAAAAGCAGCGGTCAGCTCCCGGCCACTCCGGCAGATCGCAATCTCCAACGAGAAAAATCCGGCTTACCAAAAGGGTTCCGCCACGAACTCCTCTCTGTACGTCTACTCGAAGCCGCTGGGGTGAGCGATGACCTCATCCTACACTTGGTCGCCAGCCATCACGGTTTTTGCCGGGGCCTTGCTTCGAGCATCGCCGATCCACATCCGATCTTAGTCAAAAGTGAATGGAATGGTACGCCCATGCAGATCTCCAGTGACACCAAGTTGGATGCGATCGGAAGTGGCATCGCAGCCCGCTTCTGGTCCTGCCAACGCACACACGGCTGGTGGGGCCTTGCCTACCTCGAAGCCCTGCTTCGCCTCTCAGACTGGCGCGTGAGCCGTCTTGCATCAAATCCAACCGTAACTACCATCCCTCGCAGCAAGAAGGTATCATGAGCCCTACTCTCGACATCCCTGGCTTCACCGCCAATAACCCCTCCGACATGCTAGCCACCCTCGGCCTGCTTCGCTGCTGGCACTGCCAATGGCCTGAACACCAGGTCAGACTAAGTTTCGATCCTGAGACCATGGGAGCCCGCCTCCATCTAAACCAAGCAGGCGAAATCCCAGATGATTGGCCCGAAAAACTCCTCAGCGCGATTCAGGCTATTGCGCCAAAACTAACCCACGGAGAAATCATCAAATGTTCGGTCGAGTCCTTCCAAAATAAGCTATCAAAGGTTTCTGAAACCGCCCTAGAAACGGGGTGGGACGCCCTACCCAGTACCATGTACGCAGCTTACGCCTCCGAACTCTGGTCGGAGAAAGGGGAAGTCATCGCCTCGGGTCTTAGCTTTTCCAATGGCAACTCATCTCAATGGCTCTTCACGTTTTTCCACGACCTTTGCGGTGTAATTACCCCAGACCTTCTAGAGCATACCCTTTCCCAAATCGGTGCTGGATACATGCCAAAAGGTGGAAAAATTCGGCGCTTCAGGTGGGATCCATCCGAACTCCAAGTTCACGCCCACATGCCAACAAACCCGGAAAAAACCGTCCTTCTCACCCGCCCCGCTCTGAACCTCTTCGCATTCTTCGGCCTATCCTTTTTCCCTGTGGTCCAGACCGTAAAAGGCCCAGAAACCACTGGCCTCATTCGCAAAGGCCGGCGCCGATTTTTACGCTGGCCGGTTTGGGACAGCCCAATTGGGATCGATGAAGTCACCGCGCTCTTAGCTACCGACCTAGATCTCATCCCCAATCCTGTCTGGGAAGCGGAGCGGATCGTCGCGAATAAGAACACATACTTTATGCCTGCCATGCCGGCCGAAACCACCGCGAGCGCGGGCTAAATCTTAACCCCCCAATCGGGTCGCTGCGCGGCCCCACCCCACCACCATGCCTTCCTCCGAAGAATCATCAGCCCGTCTTATTACCGGGGATATGCTTTCTCAAATCGCATATTGCCCCCGTAGGTTTCATCTCATGTACGTCAACCGGCGGTGGGGTGATAACCAATTCACCGAAGCAGGCAAACGGATCCACCGGAGGGTCGACCGAATTGAGCAACTCCTCCCCTCTCTCACGGATCCTGATCCTTCCCATTCTCCTTCCCCTTCCAAACCTGGAGACGATCCCCCACCCAAGGTTGCCAGATCTGTCACCCTGAGCTCAACCCATCTTGGACTCAGAGCCAAACTCGATCTCGTAGCCGTAGATGATGATACCGCCGTACCCGTAGAAACAAAACATGGCTATCCACCAAAAGACGCTGATGCCTGGGACACGCATCGCATTCAACTCATGGCTCAAGCCCTCCTGTTGCGAGAACACGGCTACACCTGTACCAAAGGAGTTATTTACTATGCTGGACCACGGCGCCGAGTTTGGATCGATCTCGATACCGCCCTCGCAGCCACGACCCTTGAGCACATCCGGCAAGCCGTAATGTTACTCGAAGACCCGCACTCTCCAAACCCACTTGAAGACAGCCCAAAATGCAACCACTGCTCGTTAAACGCGATCTGCCTACCAGACGAAACCCTTTCATTATTAGCAGTACCTCCAGACCCAACCGCACCAAATATCCGCCGCCTGTACCCAAGCCGAGATCCCGCTCTCCCATTTTACGTACAAACCCAAGGCGCCAAAGTTGGCAAAAGTGGCAGCACCTTACTTGTCCGAAAATCCGGTGAACAAATCGCTAAGGTCCGATTACGAGATGTCAGCCAACTCGTAATCTGTGGCAATGTACAAATCAGCACTCAGACCATTCAAACCTTATTCGACGCAGATATCCCCGTGATCTACCAATCCATGGGCGGGTGGTTTTACGGTATGGCCCACGGCTTCGGTCCCAAAAACGGGTATGCTCGGGATGCACAATATGCTGCCACTCGTAACCCTCAAATCTGTCTCAATTTTGGTAAAGCGATCTTGCAGGCCAAATGCGCAAACCAACGCACCATCCTCCGTCGCAACGCCCTTCCCAAACCCAGTACCGCCCTTCACGATATGAAACGAGCCACAAAAAGGCTCGAACTTGCGGAAGACCTAGGCGCATTACTCGGAAACGAAGGCCAAGTCGCATCCATTTATTTCCAGCATCTCCCCTCCATGATCCGTGACGGGGAACTCGCCGAAAAATGGGGATTCAAACACCGAAACCGTCGGCCACCAAAAGACCCCATAAACGCCCTCCTCTCATTCGGATATGCCTTACTTGTAAAAGACTGCACCGCATCTCTTCTCGCCGAAGGCTTAGACCCTTATTGGGGACTCGTCCACCAGCCACGCCACGGTCGGCCCGGTCTCGCCTTGGACCTCATGGAGGAATTCCGCCCGTTGATTGTCGATTCCGCCGTCCTCACCGCAGTTAATAGCGGCATGGTGCAACCCAAACATTTCACCTTTGGTGGCAACGGATGCATGATGAACGAAGCCGCACGCAAAAACTTCATCAAAGCCTACGAATTACGTATGGACCAACTCATCACGCACCCCCAGTTCGGCTACAGATGCGCTTGGCGTAGCATCGTGAAAATGCAGGCACGCTTCCTAGCTCGCTGGCTAAAAGGTGAAATTCCACAATACGTTGGAGTCATGACTCGATGAAACGACGCCAAATCCTTGTCGCCTACGACATCGCAGACGATAAACGCAGAACCAGCGTTTACAAACGTCTCATTGATGAAGGCGAACGCCTCCAATACAGTGTCTTCCTCTGCGAAACCACCGCTACTGAGAGAACGAGACTTGAAGCGGAGCTGGAATCGCTCATCCACCATAACGAAGATCAAATCGTTCTCTTAGATCTCGGCCCAGATCCCACCATGCTTGAACACGCCCTCACCACCATCGGGAAACCCTGGAACCCACCTTCACGCGTGCAAATCATCTAATTCCTCCTCGCGAGCTCCTCAATGGTCTACACATCCCTGGCCACCCCTCGATCCCACTGCAAACCAAGAACTTACGACTCAACTTTCCTCGTAAACCCGGATGGGAAAACCAATCCGGAAGCAACCACTCGTTTGACAATCCAATCTCCCTTTGTTTATAGTCTCTAGCGGACACCGCCCCTTCCGTGGTCTAACGACCACGCCCCCATTGAAGC
>Ga0209186_1000705_pt1 | contig 26032 bp, 21 predicted proteins | sample SidtaG_FD_187426 | JGI IMG/M metagenome (GOLD analysis project Ga0209186, IMG submission 187426) | Marine algal microbial communities from Sidmouth, United Kingdom - Sidmouth_Male2 metaG (SPAdes) (version 2) | ecosystem: Host-associated > Algae > Red algae > Unclassified | place: Sidmouth...
TTCATCTTTATCTTTTTCTTCTGTATTAATTTTTAGACGTTCTGCTAAATTGACACTATCTAATATCATCAAGGCTTGGTCTATATCTTTATCCATAAAGGCTTGAAATGCTCTTTGATAAGATTCTCTTTGGTCATCTAAATTAACTGTTATAAATTTATCTGCTAACGCTTTGGCTTCTTCCTCTATCTTTTGAAGTTTGTTATGCAATAATTCATTAGCCTGTTCCGTAGAAGTTATTTGCTGATTAAACTCTATTTGCATTTCGGCTAAAAGTAGCTCTTTTTCTTTTCCTTCTTTTTGTAATATAGCAACCCTTTTTTTATACGAATCTAAAGCTGCATCCCGAGCAATTTTATAATAGGCTACTTGATTTTCATATAATTGACCTTCTTTACACATGACAACTTTTAAAGGACTATTTCGCCCCATAACTGCCGCTTTTTTCATTTCTTCATCATTTACCAGTTCATAGTCCTTTTTAGAAACAAAAACTCTTGCCACATTACCAAAAGGTTTATCTGCAAATATTAAAGTAAATTCACCCTTAACATCACTATGTGTACTTACACCAGATGATTTTATTTCAGCATTAGATAAATAATTTATCTTGCCTGTATTAAATTTACTATTTTGTTCTACAACAACACCAGGTAATTTGACATCTTGTTGTCCATATAAAGCAGAAACAAAAAGAATACAAATAAAAGAAAATAGTTTTTTCATTTTTATTGCTTTTTAAGTGAAATACCAACTTCTTGTTGGGTATGTGGGGCAATGCTATCTATATCCTCCATTTGATAACCTTCTTTATAAAAATTAGCTCGTACAAACTTTGCTTGTTTGTCTGATGGAATTTGTAACTCATACCATCCATGTGTATCTGTAAAAGTTTCGATATTTTTTATACTTACTCGTACCTTGTCCAAAGGCTTCTCCGTCTCAAAATCTAAAACCCTTCCCTCTATTTTATCTATTCCTTTTAATTCAATCTCAAGATATACAGACGCTCCTTTATTCAAAGTGTACTTAGTGTCTCGATTAACAGGAAAGTAAGGTTGTGGGTGTTCTATACTTAAAAAAGCCTTTTCTTTGTCATAACCAATAGGTAATTCTTTAAAAGTTGCTTCTCCCATACCATTAATATCTGCTTCTTTACGTGCAGTACCTATATCTAAAACAACTTTACCTTGTCCTTTTAAAATACGGTCATCTCTTCCTTCTTTTCCATGAACCAAGACCGTAAGCGGAAAGGATTCTATCTTATCTGGACTCAAAAAATCTTTAAGCGTATAGCCGCCAATAGCAACAATAAGCCCTAAAACAGCAATAAACAAGCCTATTTTCTCCATACTCCACACTTTACCCTTTTTTTCTGGTGTTTTTTGGACTGTATTGGCTTTTCCCACCACTTCAGAAGGTTCTTTCTTGACTTCTGCTACTTTGGGAGGTTTCTCAACAGCTTCAGGCTCTTTTGAAGGGGAATCAAGAGGTTTTTCCGCCAATTTAGGCGGTTCAAGCCCTTCAGGAAGCTTATCAATAAGATACAACAACGAACTATTCAATTGATTACCCTGTAAGGTTTTATCACTTTCTGAAATCTCTCCTTTATATACCTTATCCATCAATCCCTTAAATTGAGCAGATATTGAAATGGTTTGATTGTTTAAATCCTGATCTCCTATCTTTTTTGTGATAACTAATAGCTGTTCTATTGTCTGTTCTATTTTACCCTGTGTTACAAGGTTGCGTAAAAATTCTTTCACATGGTGTCTATTGGTGAGGGAATATATACTACAACATAAATATAAAAAAAAACATTCATTAAACCGACCAAAATTCACATAAAAAAACTTATATGAACTGCTTTTATGAACTGCTTATATGGACTTATATGGTGAAGTCAAAAATCTTGAAAGGACAGAACTTCTATACATTCCTTATGCTTGTGGGGTATTTTCCTTTTTTTCGAGATACTCTTCAATATTATAGAGGTTATTGCTTATCAACAATCCCATTTTGTATGTTGAAGCATATTGTAGCAAAAAGATCCTTAAAGCACCAGAAGCTGGAATCGCCAATATGACTCCTGCGATTCCCCAAATTAAACCTCCAAATAGCATAGAAAGAATTATTGTAAATGGATTGACATTTATTTTATCACCAATAATTTTAGGAGTGATAAAATTTCCTTCTAATTGCTGAATCATTAAATAAAAAATCACAACCGCTGCTGGCTGCCAAATAGTTTCCGTCGTTGTCAATGCATACAAAAATGGAAGCAAGCCACCTACAATGGTACCAATGTATGGGATAATAATTAAAATACCTGATAAATAGCCCCAAAAGAAAGCATAATCAATTCCTATTAACCAAAGTGAAATACTATTAAAAGTGCCAATTAATAAGGAGACAAGTAATACGCCATTTACATAAGCTCTTATCATATACGCAAAGTCTCTAACAAAATTATTAGAATCTTTTGAGTTTTTGTAAAAAAAAAGATACGATATTCCATCTCTATACAACAAGAAAAAAAAGGAGAAAATTAACATTAAAAATAAACCACTTAATATTTTTCCTAAGTGAGATAAAGTAAGTTCTAAAATATTAAATAATGGATTTACAATATTAGAACTCTCTGTTTGAAAAAATTGAGATATTTTTTTCTCTTTAACATTCAAAAAATCTGATAATTTTTCTTGTAGAATAGAAAATCCATTAGCTAAATCACTTTTTATAGAAGGTAAATCGGCATATATATCAGCAAAAATAAATGAAACTAAGACTAATACGATTGAAGTTGTAAGCCCTAAGGCTACATAAGTTAAGACAACAGAGCCGACTCTACTAAGTCCTTTATTTTCTAAGTAATTGCATATTGGTGACAATACAATTGCAATAATAAAGGCAAAAATTAAAGGAGCAAGTATTTCCTTTGACAAGATTGCAAGGGTAATTATTAATCCTATTAATACACCAACATAGACTATTATTTTTATTTTCTTGAATTCTATATTTTGCTTGGCACTCATTAATTTAGAATATTATTTATTATAAGCACTTAACATCCAATGTTGTTTTTCTATCCATTTCAAAAACTCTTTTAACATATCAGTTGTGGCAATATCTCCTGCTAAAGCAGCAGTTTCATATGCCTCAACAATAAAAGAAATAAGCATATCAATATCACTCAATATTTCACCAACCATTTGATCTGAAGAAAAGTCATTATCACATTCTTTAATCTCGGCCACTTCCAAGTATTTCTTTAAAGTACTGTGAGGCTTTTTTCCAAACACCCTTATTCGTTCAGCAGTATCATCTATTTGCACTTTTATTTCGTTGTAAGCATTTTCAAACACTTCGTGTAATTCAAAAAAAGCACTTCCTTCTACATTCCAATGGAAGTTTCTGAGTTTTTGGTAGTGGATTTGATAATTGGCTAATAATATATTCAATGAATTTACTATATCTAAAGCTTCTTCACTTTCAAATCCAAGTTCTTTAAATTTTTTCATAATTCTTTATTTTTTTCTTACTCTTTATAAATTAGGATTTTCAGCATTCTCCTTTATTTTTGTACTAACTACAGCAAAAAAGTATCTGTAAATATCAAAAATACATCAAGAAATACTTAATTCTTCTCAAACTTACGCAATTTGAGTGAAGAAACTGTAAAAAATTAAAAACTATGTCTCATACTGAAAAAAGACTCTCTCTACTTTTTAAAATAACTTACACATTTTCCTTCAAAAATTCAACAACATCCCCCAATAGTCTTTTTTCCAACCAACCCCAGTCTGTTGGTTCTAAATCAGCGATAAATTCCTCATTGTTTTCTTTGAAATCGTCGAAAATATCTTGTAAATAGGCGGTCTCTACTGTTTGTCGCCAAACCTCATTTTCCATTGTTCCCTGCCCTATTTTGGAAATGACATTGTTCAATCTATTTTTGGTGAGGTATCGTCTTAAATCGGGTAAAAGGAAACTCAAATCTTCGCTTTTGCTGCGGTTTTTGGGTAAAAACGACCATTTTTGGGCTTGGTGAAACTTCTTTTCTTCGCTGAATCGTTCGTTTTTGATTTTGAGAATCGGTCTTATGCTTCCTTTCTTTGTTACAACTTCGATATTTTGCATCGGTTTTACCACGACTCCTTCCACTAAATTATCGGCTAATTCGGGTAAATTTAATTGTTTTGGGATGGTGGAGTTAAAGGTTATATCGTAGTTTAAAGCGGCTTGCATTTTGCCGATTAAGAGGGGTTTTGCGTGAAGTAAATTGTGTGTTTCAAATAGTTGAATGGCTTTTTTGTAATCGACATAATATCGTTCTGTTTTGTATTCTATGGCTATGTCAAAAGCACAAAATTCTATGTCGGGTGTGTAATAAACGCCTGTTTGTATCGCTTGTAAATTACTCTTATTTTTCACGTCTTTGTGTGGATAAGCTCCTCCAAATAATTCGCCATAAATTGTACATTTATCAAAAGGGACTTCTTGTCGGAAAGACTCAAATAAACACCATATTTTATGTTCTATTTTTTCTACAATTAATTGAAAGGCAAAGAAATCGTCTGACCACTGTAAAGGTTCTTTCCGTTTGGCAAATTTCAGTGTTTCGTCTTCGTAAATAAAGCTAAAATTGGCACCATGTATTTTTTCAGTGACACACCAATCTACCTTTTCCAATTGCTTCATATCATCGACAGATAGGTTCATTTTGCGAAGACTATCTGACATTTTTTCGTAGGCTGTAAACATGGTTTTTTTTTGAAGGGGACGTAGGGACGATATAGCAATCCTAATTCGGTTCAGGAATTTTCTTTCACGCAAAGACCGCAACGCAAAGAAGCGCAAAGCTCGACAGAAACCAATCTCTTTGCGACCTTTGCGTGAAATACACTTTTTCTATTTTCAAATAGAACTGCTATAGGGACGACTTTATAGGACAATAGGAAGCACAATAACAACTCACCCGTCACTCGCCACCTGTCACCCATCACCGATATAATCACCAATTATTTGGCAGCTTTTTACCTGCTTTCAAATTTTCAAATACGGGCAATAGTCTGTTATCTAATTTCATTCCATTATTGACCGCATCTTCCATTACTTTTTTCATTTGTGGATACAATTTTTCCACCTCTAATAACGCTAAAATGCTCACTAACGTATCGGACTCTGTATCTTTGTAATGTGCCTGGTGCAATGCGACGGCTTCGTCATATTCAAAAAGGGATAAGTACAATTCAGTAGCTATAATGGTTAAGACATTATTTAATTCTTGCCTATATTCCATTTGTTTGGAATTGGTATATCCATCTCGTCCTGTTGTATCTAAAGGCGGAAGATTTTGAAGCTCTGTTATTTCTTTTTTGATGGATTTGATGGCTATGTATTTTAAATCGGGCGTATTCATCATTGCAATGAAACTATCAATCACTGCATAGGCAAAAAAGTCGTCATAATAAGTAACAATTAGGTTCATACCTTTTTCGGCAACACCTACTTTTCCCTCGTCTGCTTCAATTAGTATAAACATCGCATTTAAAAAAGCTGCTTCATCAATTCCAACGGAACTAAAGGGATCTTCTGCGGTGAAATAACAGTCGCCTCCTTCTTCTAAAACCTCATACAGTTGTTTGAGAAGGGCAATTTGCAAGGGTAAATCCTTGTCTTCTCTTTTTTGGTTAATGAGTTCTTCATACCATTTTTTTACCCGAAATCGCCAGCCAATCCGCTTCTTTTTAGGCACAATAGAATTTCGTTCGTAATAATAACCTTCTTCTGCATGCTCAATAAACGTCTCTATCTCTTTCTTTAACTTCGTTAAGGTGACTTTGGCTTTATCCGTCTTTTTGGCTTTTTGCTCACCCTCTGGATTAGTAACCAACGCCTCCAAATCATACTCTAATCGTTTGGCTCTGGGAATGAGTTTGTAAAATTCTGAGGCGACTTTGATGAGTTCCTCTTTTTTCAGTTTCTTTAATTTATCTCTAAGTTCTCCAATTTTCATTGTGGATTTTTTTGATGGAATTCCAAAGATATAAAATTTATTTTTTTCAGAGATAGTTATAAGGAAGAATGATCAATTTATGCTCATCGTTAAGACCATCCAAAATAGCCCCGATAGTAGTGGTATGGTGGCTTGTAGGGGCAATCCCTTGTGGTTGCCCGGCCTGAAGCGTAGGCAAGCCACCATAAGAACGGATAGCGGGCCTAAACGTAACGACGAAGCTCTTTACCTTTCGCTCCAAATCAAAAAAATGAGTTTAGAATTTAAAAAACAGTATTGGGGACTTTGGCTTCGAGTTGTTTTTTGAGTATTTTTAAGGTGGGTATTTTCTCTTCTATATTTTTTCTAAAAGCTATGTAGACTTCTTTTAATAAGGTAAGTTCTTCTTCATCACTGTATTTTTCGAGGCTCATGACTTGATTGCTCATTTCTTTTAAATCAAAAATTCTTATGGTTGATTTTATGGTATGAGATGATAAATAAAGGACTTGGTAATTTTTTGTTTTGATGCCATCATCCATATCAATAAGGCATTGTTCGAGTTGGGTCAAAAATATGTCTATAAATTCTAATTGAACTTTTATATCTTTGGAAATATTTTGTAATTGTAGAAGAATCGCATCGCCTTTGTGTTGTAACACTGTATTGGAATTAGACAGAATAATGCGCTCTTTTTGGGGATAACGTTTCTCTAAAATCAAATACAATTCACTCAACAACTTCTTTGGTATAAATGGCTTTTCAATATACGAGGAAATATTTAATTCTTTTGCTTGGTTTTTATCAGATTGCAGGATACTCGCTGTAATAACGGCAAGACACGTATCTTGACAGGCAGCATTTTCATCAGCACGAATTTCTTTTAATAAATTGATTCCATTGCCATCCGGAAGTTTTAAATCACTCAGAATTAAATCAAAATATGTTTCCTTTGCTGTTTTAAGACCACTGGTATACGTTTCACAAAAGGTCATGTCCAAATTCCACTTTTTGAAAAGTTCTCTTGCATAAACGATATTGGCAGCATTGTCCTCAATCATCAAAAACTTTTTGGTTTTCCAAGATTCAGGAATAAGGATTTCAGCTTCTTCTATGAGTGTAGCAGAACTAATATTTGTGGCTTCTCGTAAAGGAATGGTTACAATAAATTTTGTGCCTTGATTTTCTTTACTTTCTAAATAAATCTCCCCACCCATCAAATCTACCAACGTTTTTACGATGTTGAGTCCAAGCCCTGTCCCCATATAATCCCTATTACCTGCGGTATGTGCCTGTGTAAATGCATTGAAGATGGTGTCTTGTTCACCTTGGGGAATGCCAATGCCTGTATCTTCTATCAAAAATTCTAAAATTTTAAATTCGCCCATATCTTTTTTGACAGAGGCATTCAATAAAACATAGCCTTTTGTGGTAAATTTTATGGCATTGGTCAATAAATTCTGAAAAATTTGGTAGATTCTTGTAGCATCTCCGATAAACATATCAGGGAGATTAAAGGAAGTTGTGAGTCTTAAATCAATTCCTTTTTCTTGAGTTTTGGTTACAAAAATATTGTATAAATCCTTAAAAATTTCTCTTAAATTAAAAGGATTTCTTTTTAAGGTTAATTTGCCTGCTTCAATACTGCTAATTGTCAAAAAGTCGTTGATAATGATAAAGAGATTGTCGCCTGATCGCTTGATAATGTCGATGTATTCTCGCTGAGCATCCGTCAATTCTGTCTGTTGGAGTAGGCTGCTCATGCCAATAATTGCATTTAGAGGGGTTCTTAATTCGTGATTGACATTTGCCAAAAGTCGTTCCTTAAAAGCAATTTGTTCTGCTATAATTTTGTTTTTAGCTTCAAGTTCTTCTATGTTTTTATTGAGGATATTGGTTATAATCCCTTTGTCTACCTGAACTCTTTTGGCTATGAATTTTTTCTTTTTTATGAGTTTATCCAATACACGCAACTCCTTCATTAAAGACTCGTAATCTTCTGTCTTTAATGAAAAATTTTGTATTTTTTGAAGTAATATATTGAATTCAGCTTCTATGATTGTTTGTCTTTTAAAGTCATCAAACAACAGGTTTCATTAAAAAAATGAACACTCTTATCTTTATTTTTACCTAGTTCTCCAAAACAAAAGAACCCATGAAAAGGCACATCCCAAAGTTTTCCTAAAGCCTCTACCTCATCTTCTATCATGGGACCAAATGCCCAATGTCTCGCCTTACAACTAAAAAGAATCACCGCATCAGGAATGCCTTCCATATTTTCTTTAAATTTATTAAATTCCTTAATAGTATCCTCAATAACATCGAAACTTGGAGCTATAGAAAATTTAAATTTTTCACCTTGCTTAATAGGTCCTGTCAAACTAAATGTTTTTTCTTTAACATTGCTTCGAAATGGAGATCTCAATACAGTTTCATTTCCTCGAATTATTTGAAGCGGATATTGAGAATTGACAGTACTTACCGCATGAGTTTGTGTTGATGGATTGGTATATAAACCAAAAAAATCTGTAAAAAAATCTAAAGCAGGTTCATTGTTGATTTCATAGACAATATTGTCTTTTCCTTTGGTAATTGTATATTCTATGCCAATAGCTTTCCATCCTGCGGTTGCCAAACCATTCATTTCGATTTGATCATTATCAATGATGATGGTATGAAATCCTGATGGTTGAGAAGCATTGTCCGTAAAGGTATAAGGCGTCCCTGCTTCTGTATCATCAGCAGCCATTCCACCATAAATAAGTGGCTCATCATTTAGACTTTCTCTGAGTCCATCAAGAAGGCACTCTGCATGCAAGTCCATGCCAAAAATGCTAATAAAAGCAGGGTTTTCAAATTTTTCTTTCGCTTTTTCTCCCAAGATTAATCCTTCTTGATAAGATTGTTCTTCCTCTATGTTTTGCTTAAAAACAAAATATTTTGAACGATCCATGTCAAAAAAGACTACAGAAATAGACTCCGCATAAACAATGCCACCTACGATTTCACCTGCGGAAGAACAACCTATAAAATCTATTTTTTTGTCTTTTAAAAAACATCCAATATCTATATTATCAAATTCAGAATGACTAAAAATAATTGCTAATGAGGGGTAAAAACCTTCTTGCTCCAAAATGTTCAATTTTTCCTTAAATTCAAGAACAGAAGTTGCTATAACCGTTTTCACTTGCATGCTTAACTATATTTTATTCCATATTAATACGTACATAAACTCTGTAAGTTACATTAAATACATAGTCAAATATTCATTTATTTACAATTCTAAGGCAAGAAAATTAATTATTTCTAGGAGAGAACGGAGTCTGCTTCGTCGTGACGTAAGGTCCCGCTATCCGTTCTTATGGCTTTTCACAGAAAATCAAACAGTATCGGATACAACCACAAAGACTACTGGTTGTTGAGCGGAGTCAAAATGAATCCCCAAAGCCATACCACTGCTATCGGGTCTAGTTTTCACGGTCACAACAACTAAAGCCCATAAATCATCTGATAAGATGTTGTTACACACAGAAAAGATGGGTTTCAACAGTATTTTACCTCGTTAAAATCGCTTAAATCCATTAGATTTCTATAAAACGAGTATCTTTCAAAAACACATAACACACTCATTATCAATTATAAAAACGACTACAACCGATTATAATCGAAAACAATCGGAAAAACATTTGACAATGTACCCTATTTGCATGTAAATTTGCACCATCAGTTTAAAACAATAGACTGAATCGTTCTTTTTAAGATTTTTAAGGTATTTCAGTTTTAATAAAAAATATATCTTTTTTATAGTAAAAACTATGTTAGTTTTAGGCAACATTGGTTTTAGCTGTAGAATATTTTTTTATACACATCCTAAGTTTTAAGCAATGAATCAAGAAAATAACAAGGAACTATCAGAGAGCAATTTAGGAAGAGGCGCAGAAGAAACATCTTTTAAGATTCCTACCTCAGAGGAAACTTCCTTAACAGGAAAACCCTCCTACCAGATTTACCAAACACACTTTTTAGAAAAGCGTATTAAAGAACCTCGTCATGTATCAGAAGTGATTTTTGACATGTTTCTTCAAATATCTAAGACTATATAAGTTTAGCCAATATTGTGATGAAACCCTACATCATTTCAAATTTGTCTAAGTAAACTTATATAGCATACCTAACAAAGTGTTTGTAAAATTCCACACCCAATTGCTACAGGCTTGTGTCATCACAAGCAAAAATTTTGATGTAATGGATTTATCCATACCACATTGACAGACCTTTTCCCCTCAATTGAAAAAAAGAGAGAAAGAGAGAAAGAGAAAAAACAATTAACAACCCTAAATTTTAGTTTATGCATTCTTTAAACAACAAAGTACATCTAATAGGTAATTTAGGAAGAGCACCCGAATTAAGTCAATTAGAAAATGGAAAGGCTTATGCAAAAACGGCATTGGCTACCAATATTACCTACAACAACCGACAAGGCGAGAAAATCGTGGAAACCCAATGGCATCGACTCGTTGCCTTCGATAAAACGGCTCAACTAATGGCAAGATTGCTCAAAAAAGGCAATATGGTCGTCATCTTAGGGAAGCTCCAAAATCGTACTTACCAAGATCAAAAGGGCAACAAACACCAAATCACAGAGGTCTTGGTCAATGACTTTATGGTGGTCAATAAGCCTGTTGTTGCTGAAGATAATGAGGAACAACAAGATTGGACGGATCAACAACAAGCTAAGGCTAGTTAGTTTTTGTGGTTTTTGTGGAGACTAATCTACTAATTCACTAATTCACTAATTACTAATCTACTGATTCACTGATTAACAAATCTACTGATAACTGATTAGCCAAACAAAGGTACAGACCTTTCCAAAATAGCCCCGATAGTAGCGTTATACCAAAGCTGCGTTGGCTTGTAGGGGGCAGACCTATGTGTCTGGCCAGAAAGGTATTTGGTATAGTAGCGGATAGCGGGACTTTCCGCAACGACGAAGCTCTTTACCATTCGCTCCTTAAAAGTACAGAAATTAATGCAAATGAAAAACAGATAGCAATAAGAATGAAAAGCAGATAGGAACAATTCCTCAACGAATTGAGATGTAGTGGGTTATTCGGATAGATGATAATTTAAGTGTTTATTAGATTTTTTTGATTGATAATATTTTTTTCCAAATAAATATTGCATTTGTCCATCCGTTCCCAACTTTGTAGTGGTTATATCCAGACAACAATACATAACCCACTACATCGCTTTCCTTATCACATCAAGATATAAATAGGTTTTTTTAGAAAATACAGAAATGGTGGGTATCGAAATTAAGCAGCATTTATCATAATATCTATAAAGGCTCACCATTTCTTTTTTTATCTCACTCAACACCAAATCCAGAACCAGAAAACTCCTTCGATTATGTGGTAACAACCCACTACTTAAAAATATCTCAATAAAGAAAAAAACAGAAGATGAAAACAATAAAAAAACATAACAATAAATGGGCAAAAAAAGAATTGGCATTAAAATCAAAAATTAAAACTGATTTTTCTGACAAACTTATTGAAGAAGATGCGCAAACATTGTATGGTGAAATGCTCAATTTGGGCAGACTCACTTACTGTTTTGACATCAATTTGGATAAAAAAGGCACACGATATTTATCGGTAACTACCAGCAAAAGCAACGAATTGGGCGATCAAGTAAAATCTTCTATCCGAATCAGCGAAAAGGATTTGCAGCAATTTAGTGAAACATTTATACGTCAAATTTTGAAATTTCACCAATGGGAAGGACACGCTATGCCTATCTCATAAACCACGCCAAAAACCCGAAAAAAACCCAGAGAAAAGCAAACTATGTACTTGCAATTTAGATTTTTTGCATTCTACAAATAGAATGGCAACTAATGCCAATTTTTAAACCAATTTAATAACCCTAAATTTTTTAATTATGAATAATTTAAAAAATAAAGTACAACTTATCGGCAATTTAGGAGGAGATCCAGAAAGCAAAAAACTCGATAGCGGAAAAATTATTACAAAAATCTCTTTGGCAACCAACAATGTTTATATCAATACACAAGGAGAAAAAATAACCGAAACCCAATGGCATAAAGTCGTTGCTTGGGGAAAAACTGCCGAAAAAATGGACCAACTGCTCAAAAAAGGCAGTGAAGTCGCTTTGGAAGGCAAGCTCACGCATCGTTCTTACACGGATGACAAAGGCAACACTCGTTATATTACGGAAGTCGTTGTAAACGAGTTTATGCTCCTCAATCGTGGCGCAGAAAGGGCTTCTTCTTAAGTAATAGAAGGTAATTCCCCCTCAAAAAAGAAGTATTTGTCTGACAACATATGCATTCCAGTTTAGTGTTGGGGCAGGCTCTCTATAAAAGGAGACCTGCCCCTTTTTTGTTTTGATACAGTCCCACACTCGTCACCCATCACTCGTCACCAGTCACTTACCCCTTTAATGAATATCCTTCTTCACCTCATTCCAAACTTCGTCCATTTCCGCCAGTGTCATCTTCGTTAAATCCTGATTGCGAGACTTGACTACTTCTTCTAATTTTTTAAAACGTTTGATAAATTTTTGGTTGGTGCGCTCTAATGCACCTTCTGGATCAACCTTCATACAACGGGCATAATTCGATAGAGAGAACAACAAATCGCCATATTCTTCCTCTATGTGGTTCTGGTCGCCAGAGGCAACTGCCTCTTTCAACTCGTCCATTTCTTCCTCGACTTTTTCCCAAACCTGTTCCAACGTATCCCAATCAAAACCCACTTTTTTGGCTTTTTGTTGAATGCGTAGAGATTTTGGAAGCGCAGGCAATGATTTTGGAACGCCATCTAAAACGGATTGTCGTTGCGTTGCTTTTCCCTCTTTTTCCTTGAGTTTTATTGCTTCCCAACTCTTTTTTACCGCTTCCGAATCGTCTAAGGTCAAATCGCCATAAACATGCGGATGTCGTCGAATCAACTTCTCGCACAATTCATTAATCACATCGGCAATATCAAACGCTCCTTGCTCCTCCCCTATTTTCGCATAAAAAATAATGTGCAACAAAACATCTCCTAATTCCTCTTTGATATTTTGTAAATCCTTATTGGTAATCGCCTCCGCCAACTCATACGTTTCCTCAATTGTCAAGACCCGCAGGCTGTCCATCGTCTGTTCTCGATCCCACGGGCATTTTTCCCGCAAATCATCCATTATATCTAAAATTCGCTGAAAAGCTTCTAATTTTGCATTCATATCTATTTATCTTTTAATTATTGATTTTCTTTTTTCTTTTTAATTTGGAGCGAAAGAAAAGTCCTGCTATTCGCTATTATGGCAAGTAACTGGTAAGCAGAGTCGAAAGGCAACCACAAAAACCACTTAAACCATCTTCCCCATCTTAAAAAATGCATAAGTAGGATAGCAGTTTTGACCGATTGCTTTATTAAATTTCTCGCCTAAATCTTCTTTGTTCTGCCCTTCAAAAACATGAACAAGCAGATCATCTATGCCATAAAAATTTTGGTATATATAATCAATTTTCACCTCAAAATTTTCGTCATAAATCATCGCTTCCTTTTCGTGTAAATATCTTTTTCTATCACAAAGTTTTTTCATAAAAGTATCAAAAACTTCGGGACGAATCTCCTTATCTATGGGAATCCACTCTTCGGGTCCCCACTGAGCAGGCGTACAAAAACACTCAACAGCCAAATCTATAATTTCAGGACACCAATCCCATTCCGTCAAGACTTCCAATACATAGTCTCGTTCTTGCCATCCAGCAGAAGCATGATTTAAATCACGAGACAATATAAAACGTCCAAATTCACTAATATATTTCTTGTCAGTTTGTGCAAGTTCTGTGATAAAACCTATTCCCTCTGGCAAACCCTCTACATTGTCTCCAACTTCGGTTGATAAGGAATAAGCATAACTAAGAACTGTATCATGTAAATTAGAATAATTCTCAATTACATAGGAGAAAAAAGAATTTTCATGATGCGTTATTTCAAATTTATTGTCTTCTCCCAATCGTCCAAAATCAATGTTATAGGCAACATCAACATTATCTACATTTTCTTCTCGAAACAATTGACAAAGAAGATTTATCGCTTTTTCAATGTCTTCTTCTTGTTCAATATCAACAATGACTTCTATCCCTTGATCATTGGCACTATGAAAGGTGGGATTTGCTTTTATTCCTAATAAAGAATCGTATGTAGATAATCTTTGTGCTTCAAGGTCTTTTTTAAATCGCTCCTTTATATCTGTATCGTACAAACAATCAAAGAAAGTAAAAGAAGGATTAACTTTGTCAAAAACTTGTTGAACAAAAGAAGGAAAGACATCTTCTATATCATCGGGAACGTTGTGTGGTTTTCCCACTTCAAATTGATATTCTTGTTCTAATCTTATTTTTAGGAGATAGTCGAATAGTTCAGTAGAAATATTTTGAGGCAATTCAATATCCCCATAATCAAATAAGTAAGCAAATCCTGCAATTAGTTCCATCATTGACTTATCACAAGGTTGAGTCGCAAGAATACGCTCAAAATTATCCGTAAATGCTAAACGATTATGTTCATCACCTTCCTCTTCTTCTGTTATATCTGCTCGTTCAAAAAACTCCACAAAATCTTTATAATACTTTGAATCAACAAGCGATAAAGCTGTAATTCCTGCTATTCCTGCAAGTGCGAGACCTTTAAGCGATATTTTTTTTACTTTTTTAATATCAATGGCTTGAACATATTCTAAAACATGCGGTCTTACTGCTGGATATTCTTTAACAATTTTCTCAAAAAATTCGGCTTCACCCATCGCCTCCTTATCCTCAAAGGTGAAAGTACATAGTCCTTCTTTTTCAAGATCGCCTTGTGTATTTGCTTCAATATATTGGGTCATTTCTTTTAACAATGACTTTATATCTTCGAGATTTTCTATCTTAACATGGATTTTTGTAGAAGCTTCTTTTTCTACATAAATAAAAGTATTTTTCATCATTTTTTTTATAAGATTCGTGTTCCTGTCATCACATTTTTAATCAGTCGTACAGACAGTGAAAAATAGACCTGATAGTAGTGGTATGGCTCTGGTAGTTTCTGTGGTTTTTGTAGTTTCTGTAGTTTTTGTGGTTGAATCTTTGCTCTGCTCGATGCCCCGTATAAGCCATAATAGCGGATAGCAGGCCTTTCCGTTGCGACGAAGGGATTGACCGTTCTCTCCTAAACAAATATTTATAAAAGAATCGCTCAAATATAGGTATCCTCAGTCAAAGGATGGCGCAAAAATAACATGAAGTTAGGAACTACTTGGTAAAATTTCAAAAATGATGGGTGAGGAGTAAAATACTGCTTTTTAAAGTCCAAGCAATTGTCCGAATCCAGTTTGTTTGGACAAGCTTTTGAATATCATGGAGATTGTACGCTTTTGTCAGTTTTTGGTGTTGGGGAGCTTGAAGAAAAAAGGTGCTTCCCCAAATGAGTAGTAGCAATAAAAAAACCGTAATACTCGGCAAAGATGGGGCAGAAAAGCAGTAAAAACCCGTTAGTGCCAATTCGATAAGCATCATTGGCACAACAATATAACACGTCCGTTGGGTATGCGCTTTTTCGTAGGCGACAAACGCCTCCACCCCCACCTTTTCAAATAAAGGATAATGTACGATTTGTACAAACCAAATCACGCCTGTCATAAAAACGCTGGTAAAAATCAAGCCTATTTCCAACATAACAAACTATTTACGAGGACTAAAGCCCTCGAATCACGGACAGCCCTCCATCTACGTGGAAAATTTGACCGCTAATCCATTTTGCTTGGTCGGACAAAAGATAGGCTGCCATAGATGCCACATCTTCGGCTGCTCCAATTTGTTTCAGAGGGTGGCGATTGACTGAGGCTTCCCGTTGTTTTTCGTTCCGCAATAAGCGAGCGGCCATGGGCGTGTCCGTCAAAGATGGCGCAATGACATTGACCCGAATCTCTGGGGCTAATTCTGCTGCAAGCGAACGTCCAAATCCTTCAATCGCTCCTTTGGCGGCGGCAACTGAGGTATGAAAGGCCATGCCTGTCTGTACCGCTACCGTACTAAAAGCCACAATCGACGCTCGTTCCGACATTTTGAGATTGGGCAAATACACTTGTAACGTCTTTACAAAACCCATAAAATTGATGTCAAAATCCTTCTGAAAATCCTTTATTTTCAAGCTCCCAAAAGGTTTTAGATTGATAGAACCAGGACAGTACACCAAGCCATCAATTGCGCCCGAAATATCGGGAAAATCAGGCGATTCTACGCTAATATCAATGCTGTGGCTCACACCTGAACCTGCCTGCACATCTTTGGGATTCCGACTCATCGCAATCACCTCATGTCCAGCCTCCACCAACATCGTCAACAAACTCTCTCCAATCCCAGAATTTCCACCAATAATAATAATTCGTTTAGCCATTTTATTTTTCATGCAAAACAGACCATTCTTAAAATTGTTCAAAAACAAAATGATTTATTCACATTTTGAATATTTTAAATTGGAGCGAAAGGTCAATTACTTCGTCGCAACGGAAAGGCCTGCTGTCCGTTCTTATGGCTTTTACGAAGCATTGAGCAAAGTTAAGATTCAACCACAAAAACTACAAAAACCACAGAAACTACCAGAGCCATACCACTACCATCAGGGCTATTTTTCACAGTCTCAACGATAAGATGACGTTTTTTTATGGTATAAGTAAGGGAACGATTTTAGTGGGACGAAAAGAACGCAGTAATTGCCTTATTATCAATTCTTTACGATTTTTTAAGGTGCATTTTGTTTTGTCTATCAACTTATATCATTCTATTGCGATAAAAAGAACAATACAGAAGAAAAAAATGTCCGTCCCAAGTCAAATCTTGCCACAAAAACAGCACAAAGCCCCTATAAAAGTGGCATTTTGTTCAAAAGGGCGTTATATTTGTGACAAATAAAAGAAATAACATATGATAACTGTCTTATTAGCCACCTTATTTGTGGCGACCTTCTTTTTTATAGGCGTAGGTATTCGTATTTTAGTCTTAAAAAATGGAGAATTTAAAGGAACTTGTGCGTCTCAAAGCCCATTCTTGAAAAATGCCATAGGTGATTGCCAAGTTTGCGGAAAACCTGCGGACGAGCAAGGATGCCGTCAGGAAGAAGAGGTTTCTGTGGCTTAGGTTTTTTGTTTAAGTCGTTTTTGTGGTTTGAGTCGTTATTATAAACAGCACGAACCAAGAACAAAAAAAGCCACTATTCATATAGAATAGCAGCTTTGAAACTTAAACTTTTTTTTATTCTAGTTTTTTCATGGTAATGGGAATACATTGTATTGGGGGACAACAAGAAACTTGCTCAATGACAATGGGACAACACAACTCACCCACACAATCACCTGGCCCTACACCATCTACAGTATAGATATAATTACCCACTTCTGTGGCAGTATAAATCTGATTGGTCGCTCCAGTGATTAAAACACCATCTTTATACCATTGGTAATTGGTGTAACCTGCATCAGCTTCTAAATCTATACTAATGGCTTCATTATCACATAATTGAATTGGCACACTGACACAAGCATTGTCTTTGTTATCCGTTAAATCAGAATCACCTTCCAATTGGTCGGCTGCGGTTATTTCAGCAGAATTGACTACAACGCCTTCTACATCCATCGTCGCCATAATTTCTATGACGGCTGAATCTCCTATCACTATGCTTGGTATTGCCCAAATACCTGTCCCACTATCATAACTGCCTCCACTATCATCGCCTGTATAGGTTAAACCTGTGGGTAATACATCCGTTACTTCTACATTTGTCAATTCTTCCGTTCCTTCATTATAAACAACTAACGTAAAGGTAACTATTTGACCCAAACTTGCTGTGGCAATATCTACTGTCTTGCCTAAACGTAAATCGGGTGAAGAACAAACTGGAGAACTTACAATTGCTTCTGTTGTACAATCACCAAGTGTGGCTGTTAGTGTCACATCCGTTCCTGCTACTATTCCTGTAACAGATGAACCTGACACTGTACCTGTACTTGCTGTTACGGTTACATCAGAAGTAAATGCAACGGAATAAGTATTGCTACCATCTGTCATACAAACTGGTGCTTCTGTTGTTAAGGCTGGAGCAGGATTTACTGTAACCGTCGCACAATTGCTAAATTCTGTACAATTGCCTGTAGCACAACCGCCCATGGCCGCTGTAACTACTCGGTAATAAGTCGTTGTCGATAATGCAGAGGGCGTATAAGTATCGCTTGTTGCTCCTACTATATCTGTAAAGCCAGAACAACCTGTTGTACTTTCTTGCCATTGGTAAGTCACGTTTGCTGTGGGACTATTTGCCGTTAAGACCGTTGGTGTATCTCCTGTACAGATAGTTTGATCTCCACTTATAGTGGCAGCTACAATAGTTGTTGTTTCTATATTGATGGTGACTGTGAAAGCACCACACTGAGCATTTGGCGAAGATCCATCTGATGACAAAGTAAAAGTTCCACAAGCTTGATCTTCATTTAGGGTTATTGAATTGTCACAAACTTCAAAGTCAATACCTATATTGGAAGGATCAGGCATCCAATCCCCTCCGCAAATTATGCCCTCGCACATAATCAAATCTTGCAAGGAAATATCAACAGGATAGGATACATTACAGAAAAGGGTATCTATCACCAAATTGTTGGGAACAGGACAACATTCATTTAGTATAGTGATTCCTTTTGCATTGTCTGAGCCTGTACCTGTAGCTGGAACAGCAGTAAAAGATTGTGTCAAGTCTAAATTAAATCTAGTTACACAATCATCAAATGGAGACTGTGTTGAAACATATAGACAATTACACGTTTCACTATAGACAATACCCGTTGCTTTATAGTATCCTCCATCTCCATCAACTGTATCAAAAACTGAAGTAGCAAGAATGTTGCCATTGGCATCAAATTTGATAACACGTCCTGGACCACCTCCAAAAGAATTTTGGTTTTCCACAACATAAATATTCCCATCTTGATCAGCAGTGACTCCTCCAAAACGGTTTGAATTACCAGAATAAATAGGATCTATACAAGTAGTAGATAATAAATCAGCAGGACTGAAAACATACAATTTAGTTTTATTGTGGCTGAATCCGTCAGTAGCATAAAATAATCCTGTATGTGGACTATAAGACAGTCCCCAATCTGTTCCTACAAAATTAGGAAACGCATCCGTCAAGCAAATTGTATTTAATAAATTACCTGAACAAATATCATATACAGGCAATCCGTCTTCATCCCAATCGTTTGCCACTAAAAAATTATTATAGGTAGCAATATTAGGTGTATTTAGATTGATAGCAAAATTGCTTTCAGGGTATAAATTACCATCACAATCCAAACGGCGAATATGTGTTGAAGGAGATTCATCAATTGTTTCTGCAATGTACAAAAATCCATTGAGATCTGTACCTAAGCCATGTGGCTTGGGTAATGCTGTCCCTCCATACCAAGGATTTCCAACTTCTGTTAAAGTACCATCTGAAGAAACTGAATACTTATGAACAGAACCACCATTCGTAGTTTCATTTAAGTAAACATATTCTGTACAAGAACAAGATTGGGCAGTTATAAATTGACTGATTGTGAGTAAGAGTATTGATATTGTTAATAAGTAAAGTTGATATTTCATATTTCTTTTTGAAATTTTAAATGAATAAGATTCCTTATTTGATTATATATCTACGTTATAAAAAAATATAATGTTTCGGAAAAAACCATAATACAATTAAATAATTATTCCGAAGTGTTATTATAAATAATAATACCCTAACAATCAGGCTTTTAAGAAATCAACTATAATTTATTTTAAATTATTATAAACTTATCATTATAAATCTATATTTTCTAAATAAATACAGTTAATCATAATTTTTTATTTAAAAATTTAGCTAATAATATATCAAAGCTATTGACATGCACTCTATTCTAATTTGGAGCGAACTGTTCGGTGCTTCGTCGTTGCATTTAGGCCCGCTATCCGCTACTACACTGAGCCATACAAAACCTCTTAGCCTAACAGTCAGTATAACGCTACTATCGGGGCTATTTTAAAAGGTTTAAACCATATTGGCTCAAAGTGATATGGGTGGAACGAAATTTTCACCAGTAATTTGCTGTTTTTCAGCAAGTTATTCATATCCTTCTTAGGATTCAATACAAGATAAATTAATATCATTCCTTCTTTTAGGTAGGATATAGATTCATTTCCCACCTAAATCACTTTGAGCCAAACACTTTCTATAATTTCATATTTTTTTACAAAAAAAACACAATCATAATATCTTTATTTTAAATAAATAAAAAGTACAATTCAATTCAATCCTCTACGTTTTTAACAACATAAAGTTACAAAAAAATAAAGGACTGACTATCAAACAAATACGTCTCACAATATTAATTAACATGCATTTATGTATTAAAATGATTAGGCTTATTTGTAAGCCATAAGAATGGACAGCAGAACCATATGCCACAACAAAGCTATCTCCAAATAAAAATAATATTGAGTTCCACCGTTTATGATTTAGAATTTAAAAAACCGTTTTCTGTAAAACAAAAAAAGCCACTATTCGATAAGAATAGCAGCTTTTAGACTTAAACTTTTTTTGTAAACTATAGCACCAAGAACTAAGAACCACAACACCTATCGACAATACGAAACAACCTAATAATCCAGCATTTTCCACTCTGGCTGCACTTTGTGATTTTCAAAAATCTCTACTTTTTTCTCAATACTACTTGATAATTCTGCTAATTTTTCTTTCATTTCCTTATACACTTCTGGAAATTTTTTAGCTAAATCATTTTCTTCTGAAAGGTCATAACTGATGTTGTACAACTCATTTTCGACCAATTTCCATTCTTTTTTTATTAAGGCGGATTGCCCCAAATAAATGTAACGTTCAGGGTCATTGACATCGCCTTTTAGAATCGGCATCACATCTATACCATCCGTTTCAGCCTTCTTTTTCACGCCTGTTAGTTCTTGTAATGTCTCGAAAATATCGGTGTAACTAATCGGCGTACTTTCTGTTTTGCCAGTAGGCAATCCCTTTGTCCACTTAATGATGGCAGGCACTCGCACACCTCCTTCATAAAAAGTTCCTTTTCCACCTTTCAATGGGTCATTGTCACCGCCTGCTTTCAAGGGCCCACCGTGATCGCTCAAAAACAACACCATCGTATTGTCTGCAATTCCCTGTCGTTCCAATGCATTTAGAATGCGTCCAATCGCTTCATCCATCCCCGTTACCATCGCCAAATAAGTCTGTCGAGCCGAATTGCCACGTCCTAAAATTTTGTTTTTAATCTTTGTATCATTCTCCCCTTTGTAAGGACCTAATTTAGGATCGTAACCATACATATCTAAATGCTCTTGTTTTGCTTCTAAAGGAACATGTGGTGCGGTAAAAGAAACATACATAAAAAATGGATCTGCTTTATTCGCCTCTTTATCAATAAAATGCACTGCCTCATTGCCAATCAAGTCCGTTGCATAGCCTTTATCATAGCAAGGTTCAAAATTGCGGTGCCAATCTAATTGCCCTTTTCTTTTGTGGTAAAAGTAACCGACCATGCCGCCGTACAATCCATAAAAATAATTAAATCCTCGATTCAATGGATGAAACTTTACGTGGCTATGCCCTAAATGCCATTTGCCAAAACAAGCTCGTTCTTTATACCCTGCTTCCGCCAACTTTTCGGGTAACGTGGCTACTTCTATCGGCAATCCATTTCGTCTTTTTGGCGTAATCACTCCCACATCAGGACCCAATCCAAACCGTCCAGGATGTTTTCCTGTCAGCAACCCAATACGAGAAGGTGTACAAGAATTGTTCATATAAAAACGATTCATTTGTAATCCGTCTTCTGCCAGCTTATCCAAATTTGGTGTAATGGCATCTCCCCCGTGAAACCCAACATCGTTCCACCCCAAATCATCTGCCAACAAAATAATAATATTTGGCTTCGTACTCACCTTTTTTCCTACCTTCTTCAAGCCTGTACAAGCACTCAAAACAAGCAGCAAACAAATAATACTTATCGAAATTTTCTTCATAATTTATTCTTAATATTTTTCTTTTTTTTTGAGACAATGGTTCTTCTTCCATCGTCACGTATGGGCCCGCTGTCCGTTCTTATGGTGGCTGGCATTTCAGCAGACGCATTCAATGCGTCTCTACGCCAACGCTGCCACCATACCACTACCATCGGGTCTATTTTTCATGGTCTTAACCTCATATGAACTGCTTTATGGACTTATGGAACTTTGGTCATTGAGCGAAGTCGAAATGATTTGGTTCAATGCTACTATGGTTACAACGTTATCCACAGTAGGGCAACCACAAGGGATTGCCCCTACAACAGATATAGGTCTGTTCCTACCCATATGGTTCAATAAAACTTATATGCACTCTGGTAGCTGAACTGAAATCATAAAAAAAACTTATATGGGCTTATATGGTTCAAAAAAAAATCAAAAAAGCCCAACATCAAATTCCAACCTTACCTCATGCGAGCCAGCATCCAACAAAACCCCCATAAATCCAATGTTCACCACTTCCAAGGGTTCTTCCATTCCATCAACAAAAACCTTCCAATGCTTATCATAAGGAATCGAAAAGAAAAGCAACTGTGGACGTTCCAATTCAATTGCTCCCGTGATAGAATTTTGCGAATGCTCCTGAATCACTAAAGTATCTTTTTGACCATACATCTGCGCCCAAGTTTCTTTATTCAAAGAAGGTAGATTGTCCATCATTTTAACTCGTGACAATACCGTTTGGTAGCCTTGTACTTCGTCGTTCTCTATCACACATGCCTTCAAAAGTGTTCTATCCTTTAAAGAACTTTCTAATACATCAAAATCAGATCTTTTCATATATTGGTCGTAACCAAAGCCCAAAGGTAACACATAGCGATTCTTTTTTAGGGAAACATCCCCAAATCGCTTGACAGACCGTCCAAAGTTGTCATCTTTTGCACCTTTTTGGTTGCTTCGATGCAATTGATACTTCACTGCACATAAGGTTTGTAACAATGGACGCTGCCGCAAACCAACTACCCAACGGGTATCAATTTCTCGCAATCCTATCACTTCCAACGCTTGCAAAAAACGAATGTAATGCCCTTGATTAAAAGAGGCATAATTTGCCGTTCCATAAAATTTCTGAACTTTGGCATCATTCAAACTCTTATGTCCTGCCAAACTTGATGAATAGTATTTTTCGATACGGTAAAAACTTTTGTCTTTTTCTTTCAGGTATTCCAACGCCTCCACCGTATAATCATTGTATCCCAATCGTTTTTCAAAACGATCTGCTCGAATAGATTGTCGGGGTGATAGCGTTCTTTGGGCAAAAAAGGTCAATTCTCCGACGACCAAACACAACAACAATACTTGTGCAAAAGGCGAATATTTTTTACTTTTCAAGAAACTTAACACTACTCCATACACCACCAAAATACCCATCGTAATCAGCAGCAAATTCGCATCTATAAATTTTGCGCCCAAAGCATAGGCAATGCCAAGTCCTCCGCACCACATCGCCACGCTTCCCCACAGCAAACCCAAAGGCAATCGACGATAACGAATCAATTTGTCTAACACTTGAGACGCTACAAATAAGATACTAAAGGGAATAAAGATAGAGAAAGCCGATTTATAATAGTCTCCTGCAAAAGCATAAAAGGCATATCGACCAAAAGGAAAGATGACCAAAGCCGTCCAAAACCCCAACATCGCAAAATAAAAGATTTTTTGTACTCTTCTCAACAAGAAGAAGCTCAAAGGCAGTAAAACCAACATCACTAAACCAATATAAAAGGTCGGTGCTTCCAGATAATTGACCCATCCTTTATAAGCATCTCCTGTTCCCAACAAATCGTTGTTAAATAGGCGCAAAAAGACGGTAAAGTAATGCATTGGGCTTTCTAAAGAGAACAGAGGCGTTGTTGCTAAATCGCCAAAGGAGGAAGCTGCCCCACTCATCCGAGGGCTGTCCATATACCGATTGAATTGGCTGCTAATCTCTGGTATCAACAAAACCAAGCCCAAAAGGCCTAATCCGATAAGCTTTCCCGTAAAAATCCACTGTTTTTTTAAGCTAAAAGCACGGCCTTCCCAAATGCGTCCCCATCCATAAATAGCAATAAAAATACCAAAATAATACAGTTGCGGATTGAACCCAATAAAGTATACCGCCAAAGGCAACAACCATTTTCCTCGCTTATCCTGTATCAAATACTCACAACACAACAACAAAAAGGTAAAATCCAACAATAAGCGAGAATGCACATACCAGGTACTCCCCAAAACCATATAACCCGAAAAAGCATAACACAAAGAGCTGATGATTTTGGTAATCCCTTTGAGCTTCAAACAGGACAAATACGCATAGAACAAGCCTCCACAAGCAATGATTTTGAACAATTCAAGGTAAATAATCCGCTTTTCCAGACTCAAAAACCCCAATATTTGGTTGGCAATGTCCATAAAATGGAACTTAAAGCCTCCAAACATATTTTGCCCCATTCCCACATAAAAAGACCATTTAAAGGGCAATCCCTCCGTTTTTTGGTAATGCTCTTTGTGTAGCATATTGGGATAACGAGAATTTAAGGTGTCGCTTCCTATATCTGAAAATAAGTAGAGGTATTCAAAGGTGAGGTACTGCCAAAAGACAACACTGCCTATTCCTATCAATAAAATCAACAGAAATATCCATGCAAATCTATCCAAAATGGTATGTCTTACTATTTTTTTTGTCAAGAGTCTTTGGCTTATTAACCTGCAAAAATAACTTTAAGTTTTGACTTTATGGTAATTGGGACTGAACCATATAAGCTATATCCGTATTATTTTAGTTCATATAAGAATTAATTAGCTTGTCTCTTTATCTCTTTCATTAGTTCTTTCCATAACTTAAAAGGAAATTTGCCTTCTTTGGAGTCTTTGTGGTCGGCATTTCGCAAGGAATAACAACTATATTTTGCGGTAAACTCCCATCCTAATTCGGTTTCTATCCATGCATACTTTTCTTTACCATTGCATGCTGCCAAAGATTCACTGTCCTTTATGTTTAGTTCCTTTAAAATATCATCGGCTTGTTGGCTTAGTGCAAGTCTATCCGCTTCATCTGCGCCGCCAAATCCTACAAAATCTTTTAGCAGTAAAAGTGGGATTTTAGCGTCCTTCCATTGTTTATCATGTCGTTGAATTTGTGCTAATATCAAGAGAAATTCGTCGTATTTGATGCAATAAGGATGCCATCTGGCACAATCTCGCCAACCTAAAAAATATTCTTCGTCATTATGGAATAAGTATAAGTTTGTGCTACATCCTTGCACATCAGGAGTGTATTCTATCAGTAACTCGAATGCACCCACAAGAAAAATAAAAAGGACACTTTTGGTTGTGCCTTCATAGGTTTTATCCTGATAGGTCGTTTCATAATCTTCCGAAAAAATCTTAAAGTCTTTCTTTAGTTCCTCAAAATGTTCTTCAACCACTTCCTCTTCTAATTCATTGATGATTTCGCCATCGTTTTCCTCATCATAATCATAGCCACGCAAGCTAAGGTAGAGTTTCCAAAAGTTTCGATTGTTAAATACTTCATTCATTGTTTAAATGCTTATTTGCAAAGGTTCTGGCTGTCTACAATAGCCCCGATAGTAGTGTTATAGCCCTTTTTAGTTTAAGTAGTTTTTGTGGTTTGTGTAGTTTCTGTGGTTATTCGGTTCTTTCCTTGATAAATTCTAGGGCTATAGTAGCGGATAGCGGGACTTTCTGTGACGACGAAGTATTTTACCGTTCGCTCCTTATTTTAGTTTTTGTGGTTTAAGTAGTTTTTGTGGTTTGAGTCGTTGTTAAAGAGCATGTTCGGTATCAGAACTACGGCACCAAGAACCAAGAACTACAGCACTACGGCACTAAAAACAAAGAACCACATAAACTACAAAAACCACATAAACTAC
>Ga0209186_1000706_pt1 | contig 26032 bp, 25 predicted proteins | sample SidtaG_FD_187426 | JGI IMG/M metagenome (GOLD analysis project Ga0209186, IMG submission 187426) | Marine algal microbial communities from Sidmouth, United Kingdom - Sidmouth_Male2 metaG (SPAdes) (version 2) | ecosystem: Host-associated > Algae > Red algae > Unclassified | place: Sidmouth...
AGCCGAAATGGTCCGATTCTTTCTCACTGTGGCTCGCCGTTCCGCAAGTTGAACGAATCAGCACCACCGCGTACCAGAGCACGCTCGGCCTGCCAGCCGACTCGAGTCACTCCTCGATGCTCTCGGTTCGGACGACGAGGGCTCTGCACGGATTCTCGAAATTCCGCGAAGAGCCCCAGCCGGATAACGTGTCGCAGAAATCCCGGGGAATGCCCGCGACCCTAGCGTCACGTCTCGACGGACGCTTCGCTCTTCGCTTCCTCGATCTTCTCCCTGGCCGCGCGCGTGGTCTCGTCGATCCGATCGTGCACTTTCTCCTGGGCAGACTGCGCAGCAGATTTCGCGTCTTCAATGGCTCGCTGCCCGGCATCGCTCTGCACCGCCTCACGTGCCAGACGCTGCTCACCTTCTGAGCTCGGCAACAGCGCTCCGAGCAGCGCACCGAGTGCTATGCCCATGCCACCAGCGACCAGTGGCTGCTCTTCGAGAAATCGTTGCGCTTCACCACGCCATTCTTCGGCACGCTGGCCCGCCTGCTCACGGTAGTCCGAGAACTGACCCTGCATGCTTCCGGCAGCATCCGTCGACGTTTGCCGCATCGATGACATACGTTGCTGAGCAGACCCCTGCATGTCGCGAGCCGAGCGCGTCACGGAGTCAGACATGTCGCCGACGGCGCTGCCGACCCTGTCCAGCAGCGCGTCACCCTCATCCCGCTCAGCATCATCATCCAGCTCGGTATGCTCGCCAACCCTCGGCAGAGCGCTGCGCGTGTCATACCGAGGTTGCGGATAAGCGGCGTAGCCGCGATCATCCCACGCTCGAGACCTCGAACCACCATCCCGCTGACCGAGCATCATCCACGCGATGCCAATCCCGGTCAGGATGACAGGCAAAGGATTGCTCTTGACCGAACGCTGCAAGCCCTCGGAGATGTCGCCGCCATGCTCCTTGAACAGACCGACGGCATTGTCGACCCAACGATCGGGAGACAGGCGACTCTCGAGCTCGTTGAGCGTATCCCCGACCCGCTCGCGACGTCGTTCGGCGTCCCGTTCGAGCTCACCGACACTACGATCGTCCGTGACGGTGCTCGCATTCGTTTCCGGGTAACTGGATGCACTCATGAGAAATTCTCCTTTACGGCACGTTGATCTTCCTGGAGCGATGCGGCGGTCCGTGTCATCGCCAGATTATCTGCCGACAGTTTCGACTTGGCCGTCATGAGCAGAATCGCACCGATGACAGTGATGACACCGCCGACGATCAGGTAGCCGACGAAGGGGCTTGCGCCCATGGCTGACGCCAACCAGAGCGACACGCCGAGTAGCAGCACGAGCAATCCCACGAACAAGACCACCGCGCCGATACCCAGGCTCGCTGCACCGGTCTTGACGTCACTGATCGATTGGCCAAGCTCGGCCTTGGCCAGACCGACCTCGCTCCTCACGAGGCCACCGACATCATCTCCGAGTCGTGACAACAGCGTGCCGACAGACTCGTCGACTGACCTTGACGGCTCGGCCCTCATACGCACCTCCTCGGTATTCATGCTTTCGCTCCCGGTGTTGCCAACGAAGCCGCACTTGCACTGCCCTGACGATTTCGCGTGGCCGCAGGTTCACTCGTGACACTGGAATGCAGGGCACTGCCGTCGCTCCGCGCGACCGGCGTCGACAGGCCTTGCCGATTCGTCTCTCCCGACAGGGCCGATCGACCCAGGCCGGCAGAGCGTTGGTTTCCGGACTGATCGGCACGGATTTCCTGACCGGCGGCCTTGAAGAACCGTGAAGCCGCGAGGCCGATGGCGACACTACCGAGCAGAAAGACAGCCGGATTCGTTCTTGCCAGCGAGCGCGTCGAAGCCGCCAGTTCGTCCAGCGAGCTTTGCGACACCTTCTCCGACAGCGACGAAAGCTGACTCGACAGTTCGCCGGCGTAGCTTGCGAAAGGCGAGCCCTGGTCCTCCAGACTGGAGGCCAGATCGTCGACCGCGCCGCCGACCGCATCGATCTCGCCGGCGGCCTTGTCACGACTGTCTGCAAATCGATCTTCTGCTACCTTCCGCCCGGCATCCTGTGCCTGTCCTGCTACCCGCGACGCGGCCTCACCGACCTTGCCCGCGGTCTCGGCGGTCGTGGGCGTGGATGACCCCGGCGTGGCGGCAGTATCAGGCCCCGGTGAGCCTGGTGTGCTGTTCTGGACGCTCATGATGCTGTACCTCGATTTGACGTTCGCTAAAAGGATTACCGGAAGGATTCGTCGCGATCGATCCAGTCATTCGACAGACGGGAGGCCTGACCATCCTTGGTCAGCAAGGCGCTCCACAGGTATTGCCTGATCAATTCGTCCGCCTCGTGCTCTGTGTACCCGACGAACTCGAACTCCACGGCGTCGGGTACTACCTCACCATTCGAGTCTCGATCCGAGCGAACGTCGATATCGACCTTCATCCGCCGTTCGCCATCGAAAAGGAGAAGACTCGCGCCGTCATGTTCATAGTGGAGCCAACCGAAGGAACTCAGGATCTGCCGGAAAACACGGTCCATCGACGTTGGCACCGCGACTCGCCGAACAGGTGATGACGACATGGCTTACCCTCTTTTTTCTCACGGCCCTGTTTCTCACGGCCCTGACGAACACGATATGACGTCGTGACGATCTGCCGACGTCGTGTCGCATGAATAAAAATACAAATACGACCCCTTCAGGCCGCCGCCTGCCTGCTCTCAAGTGCGGCCGACAAGGATTCGATCGTCACCAATCCGCTAGCGGCAACGATGTTGTTGCCATCGAGCAATTCGGCCATCCTGTCGCTATCGCCGAGATGCGTAAGACAGGCGAACGCCTTGTCGAAATCCTGCCCGGTACTGTAAAAATGCGGCGTCGCGATGCAACAGACACCGGCGTCGACAGCAGAGGCCACACAACTTTCCGTGTCCTCGATGGCTATTGCCTCGTTTGCACCGACACCAAGCTGCGCCAGGGCATACCCATAAACGGCCGGACTGGGCTTCTCATGTTCGATACTCAGCCGATCGGTGACAATGTCGAAGTCGCTGAGCGAAAAGGAATCGCCGAGGGCGCTCTCGATCGCCAGCAGATTTGCATGCTCGGTGGTGGTGATGAAACCGACCTTCAATCCATCCTGCTTCGCGCCGTCGATCAGACGAGCGACCCCGGGGCGAACGGGTGCCCCGCCGTTGCCGAGCAACTCGTTGAAGACTTCGGTTTTTCGATCATGAACCTGCGCTACCAGTGACTCGTCCAGCACCAGACCGGAGTCCTCCCTCGCGAAGGCTCGAATCCGTTCACGCCCACCCGTCACCTTCAGCAGACGGCGGTAATCATCCTCGCTCCAATACCAGTCGAGCGCATGCTCGTCGAATGCCTGATTGAAACCATGGCGCTGCAAATCGCTGGTCTCGCAGACGGAGCCGATCGAACCAAATAAAAGCGCTTCCATTCTTCTCTCGTCAGTTGCACTGCTTGCCTTGCCGCCGCAGGTCTGTCCGGACCACGTTCGTGGAAAGCAGGGGATATTCGTTACAGCCATGTTGCCTAAGTCACACCTTGCCCTCTTTAAAACTGCTTAAGACACAGGTGTTTCGATCAGGCTTGTCGCGTGAAGACGCCCCGTCGGTAGTGAAACCTCGAGCGCTGAATCCATTCACGAAGCAGAACGCGTTTCTTCGATCAGAGCGGACGCGCACCCACGAATGCCCAGGCTCGATCGACCTCTGATGCATCGAAAGTTTCGGCGTCCACCGGGATGATCTTGTCCACCAGGTTGATCATCGCCTCTGCCGGACCCGGCGCTCCGACAACCGCATGACGTTGCACATTGCTCAAGTCTTTCAACTGAGCCTTCATGGCTTCTGTGCTCATCCCGGCGCTGGTTTCACTGCCCTCGAAGTTCTGGAACAACAAAAGATTCTGATGGATGCCGGTAGCGCAAAGTTGGCCCAAGCCAACCTGAGCCGTTGAACGTGGCGCGATTGCTCACTTGGGCAGCTGATGGATCCGAACTGACCGAACGGCGACAGAGACAGCGCAGGAAAGAAGCGGTAGCCAGGCAGTCGCCCTGCTGCTGCTAGGGTGCCGACGTGTGCCGGGTGTCCTGCTCGACCATGGCCGCGATCGTCGCGTCCATCTGGACATGACCGATCACGTCACCCTGATCATTGGTCACATTGGCCACGTTGGCGCCCGCGCCGGACATGACCCGTGCGCAGGTCTCGAGCGAAGCCGTCTGCTCGACCTGTGCACTGGCTGCCGCATTCTGGCCCGGCTGCATGACGCTCTCGGCGAGTATCACCCGCCCGCGATTCACTTCCTTGACAAAGTTCTGGATGTACTCATCCGCCGGATTCAGCACGATGTCCTGCCCGGTCCCTTCCTGGATGACTTCGCCGTCGCGCAAGATCGCGATGCGATCACCAAGCCGCAGCGCTTCATCCAGATCGTGCGTGATGAAGACAATGGTCTTGTGCAGTTCCTGCTGCAAATCAAGCAGAACGCTCTGCATGTCCATGCGAATAAGGGGATCGAGTGCCGAGAACGCTTCGTCCATCAGCAGCAATGGGGCATCGTTGGTCAGTGCGCGTGCCAGGCCGACGCGCTGCTGCATGCCACCGGACAACTGGTTGGGGTAGTTGTCCTCGAAGCCCGAGAGGCCGACCCGGTCGATCCAGCGCCGCGCTTCGCTCTGCTGCTTCGCCTCGTCGACGCCTTGCAATTCGAGCCCATAGACCACGTTGTCGATCACCGTGCGATGCGGCAGCAGTGCGAATTTCTGGAAGACCATGGCGGTGTGATGGCGACGAAAGTTCCTGAGCGCTCGCTTTCCCATCTTGCAGACATCATCTCCACCGACCAGCACTTCGCCGACGGTGGGGTCGATGAGGCGGTTGATGTGCCTTATGAGCGTGGACTTCCCTGACCCCGAGAGACCCATCACGACCTGGATCGAGCCGGCTGCCATGGACAGGTTTATATCCTTCAAGCCAAGCACATGACCGTGCTCTTCCTGCAGCTCCTGCTTGGACATGCCACTGCGCACGGCATTGACGAAATCACGCCCCTTGGGCCCGAAGATCTTGTAAAGCCCCCGGATCTCGATACCTTCGCGACTGCCGGTGGCGGTGCCTTCGGCGCTTGCGCGCCGGAGCGCGCCGGCGGCGGCGGATGCATCAGTTTCCATGGACGACCTCCGAGTGTGCCTGCAGGCGCTTGCCATAGGCCTGACTCACCCGGTCGAAGATGATGGCGATACCGACAATGGCGAGGCCATTGAATGCACCGAGCGTGAAGTACTGGTTGTTGATGGCTTGCAGTACCGGCTGTCCAAGGCCCTGCACGCCGATCATCGAGGCGATGACGACAAGCGCCAGGGCCATCATGATCGTCTGATTGATACCCGCCATGATCGTCGGCATGGCCAGCGGTATCTGCACGTTCTTCAAGCGTTGCCAACCCGAGGAGCCGAAGGCATCAGCCGCTTCGAGCACCTCCTTGTCGACGAGCCGGATACCGAGATTGGTCAGGCGGATGATAGGCGGTATGGCATAGACGACCACCGCGAGCAAGCCGGGCACCTTGCCGATGCCGAGCAGCATGACCACTGGGATCAGGTACACGAAGCCGGGCATGGTCTGCATGATATCGAGAACCGGCGTGATGACCGCCTGCAATTTGTTCGACTTCGACATCGCTATGCCGATGGGAATGCCGAGAACGATCGACACGAAGGTGCAGACGAACATCATGGAGATGGTCCGCATGGTGTCTTCCCACATGTCGAAATAGCCGATGAAGACCAGCGTCAGGAAGGTTGTCAGCGTTATCTTCCAGCTGCGACTGCCGAACCACGCGATGGCAACGATCGCCCCGAGAATGATCGGCCACGGCGTGTTGAGCAGCAATTTCTCGGACCAGATGAGCATTTGCTTGAGAGGCTCGAAGATCGCCTCGATCGTGTCGCCATGCTCGCGTGTCCACGCCCGAAAGCCGCCGTCGATTCCCTTCTTCAGCTCCCGCAGACTGGACTTGTCCATCGCGGGAAATTCATCAAGCCAACTCATTACCTTACCTCGATCAACGGTTCAGAAATGCGAAGGGCGACCGTAGTCGCCCTTCATCTGTCGAAAGCTCGATCAGTCGATCAGAGCGCGGCCTTGATCTTCTCGGCCACATCACTCTCCACCCACTGGGACCAGATGTCTTCGTTGTTCTCGAGGAAGTGATAGGCCGCCTCTTCGCCGGTGGCCTGGTTGTCCGCCATCCAGGCAAGCAGCACGTTGACCGTCTGGTTGTCCCACTGGCGCTTGCCGACGTAGTCCATTGCCACACCTGCTTTCGCAGCGAAATCATCAGTCACGACACTGAAGACTTCACTCTTCGCCCAGCCGTTCGGCTTCGGGTCTTCACAGTCGAGAACCGCGGTACAGGTATCCCAGTGCTCCTTGTCATGCTCTCCCATGTCGAGCTTGACCATTTCGTATCGACCGAGAATGGCCGTCGGCGCCCAGTAGTAACCGAGCCAGCCTTCCTCACGCTCGTACGCCTTGGCTATCGAGCCGTCGAGGCCCGCGGCCGAGCCGGTATCGATCAACTCGAAGCCCTTGTCCTCGGCGGCATTGGCCTTGAAGATGTTGCCGGTCGTGATCTGGCAGTTCCAGCCAGAGGGGCAGTTGTGCACCGCGCCCATGCTGTCATCTTCCGGCGCCGGGAACAGCTCGGGACGCTCGAGCGCATCCTGAACGGTCTTGATGTCCGGGTTCGCGTCGGCGAGGTACTTCGGAATCCACCAGCCTTCAACCCCGCCCTCAGAGAGGATTTCGGCCGCGATGATCATCTCGCCTTCGGCCACGGCAGCGTCCAGTGGCTCGCGAACCGCGTTGACCCACAGTTCGGGCGCAAGATCCGGCTCGCCCTTCTCGTTCATGGCAGTGAAGGTCGGCATGGTGTCGCCAGCGACCAGCTCCGTGTTGCAGCCATACCCTTCAGACAAAATCAGGTTGTCGATCTCGGCAATGACTTCGGCCGATGCCCAGTTCATGCGAGCAATCGAGACATCACCACACTCGTCGGCAGCATGAGCATGGTTACCCGCCACCAGTGCGACACCCGCGAGAGCGGTTGCAATATATCGCTTGTTGTTCATCTGATTCCTCTATGTGTTGTCCGGATGAGTCCCTGCGGCGCTGATGATGAAGCCGCACGACTATGCTTTCGCTCAGGATCGAATGACCCGTGAAGGAGGAGACCATACCAGAACGATCGGAACCCTTCGACTGCTGCTGGAGGCAGACGAGCGCGGCACCGAACAGCTGGTAACCGACGGAACCACTGGTTCAGGAGCCAGGCTGAGCGTGCCGTACAAGGCAAGGAACGGCGAAAGTTAACAACTGAAAACGAGTGCTTTCGTGAAGGGGTCGAGCGCTTGACTGTCGAACGCGAGCGCCAGCCACGCTTGCGCCGACAGTCGGCCGACCCCTAATAGCGATAGTGCTCGGGCTTGTAGGGACCGGCCGCGTCCAGACCGAGATAGTCGCCCTGCTCACCGGACAAGGTAGTCAGGCGGGCGCCGATCCTGGCGAGATGCAATCGCGCCACTTTTTCATCGAGTGCTTTCGGCAGGACATGAACGTCGACCGAGTATTGCTCGCTGCGCTCCCAGAGTTCGATTTGCGCGAGCACCTGGTTGGTGAAGGATGCCGACATGACAAAGCTCGGATGCCCGGTACCGCAGCCCAGATTGACCAGTCGTCCCTCGGCCAGCAAAGTGACGCGCTTGCCATCGGGGAAGACCACCTGGTCGACTTGCGGCTTGACGTTCTCCCACGTGTACTGGCGCAGGCCGGCAACATCGATCTCGTTGTCGAAGTGGCCGATGTTGCAGAGGATAGACTCGTTCTTCATCGCCTTCACGTGATCGTGGGTGACGACGTTCACATTTCCCGTGGCCGTGACGACGATGTCCACCTGATCAGCGACTTCATCCATGCGCACCACGCGAAAGCCTTCCATTGCCGCTTGCAGCGCATTGATCGGGTCGATCTCCGTTACCCAGACGGTTGCTCCCATGCCGCGGAAGGCCTGCGCACAGCCCTTGCCGACATCACCGTAGCCGAGCACGATGGCGATCTTTCCCGCGACCATGACATCGGTCGCCCGCTTGATCCCATCGAGCAGGGACTCCCGGCAACCGTAGAGATTGTCGAACTTGCTCTTGGTGACCGAGTCATTGACGTTGATGGCGGGTACCTTGAGCGTGCCCTTCTTCGCCATTTCGACCAGCCGGTGCACACCGGTCGTCGTCTCCTCCGAGAGGCCCTTGACGTCCGCGAGCAGCTCCGGATAGTCGTTGTGCATCATGACGGTGAGATCACCACCGTCATCGAGAATCAGGTTGGGCGTCCAGCCACCCGGCCCCTTGATCGTCTGGTGGATGCACCAGTCGAATTCCTCGTCAGTCTCGCCCTTCCAGGCGAATACCGGCACACCTGCCGCGGCGACGGCCGCTGCCGCGTGATCCTGGGTAGAAAAGATGTTGCAGGAGGACCAGCGCACTTCGGCGCCGAGATCGACCAGCGTCTCGATCAACACGGCGGTCTGGATGGTCATGTGCAGGCAACCGGCGATTCGCGCGCCTTTCAGCGGAGCCTTGCCGGCGTATTCTTCGCGCAGTGCCATCAGGCCGGGCATCTCGTGCTCGGCCATGCGGATTTCCATGCGGCCGTAGTCGGCCTGGGTGATATCGGCGACCTTGTAGTCGTTGTTCGTGACGTTCTCGGCGGTTGCACTCATGAATCGCTTGTTTCCGTTTTCAATGTTCAGTTTGTCCGGCAGGTCGTGCCGGTCGGCATTCGCTCGAATGCCAGCTCAGCTCAGACCGGCGGCCTGACGCAAGGCGTCGGCACGGTCGGTCTTCTCCCAGGTAAAATCGTCGATTTCCCGCCCGAAATGACCATAGGCTGCGGTCTGCTTGTAGATCGGACGAATCAGGTCGAGCATCGTCACGATGCCGTACGGACGGAGATCGAACACATCCTGCACGACGGCCTCGATGCGTCGGTCATCCACCTTGCCGGTACCGAAGGTCTCGACGCTGACCGAAGTCGGCTCGGCGACCCCGATTGCGTAAGACACCTGGATTTCGCACTTGTCGGCGAGGCCCGCAGCGACGACATTCTTGGCCACGTAGCGTCCGGCGTAAGCGGCCGAGCGGTCGACCTTGGAAGGGTCCTTGCCGGAGAACGCTCCACCCCCGTGTCGTGCCATGCCACCGTAGGTATCGACGATGATCTTGCGTCCGGTCAAGCCGCAGTCACCCACCGGTCCGCCGATCACGAAGTTGCCGGTCGGATTGATATGGATCTTGTCTGCCGGGCACTCGGCCAGCCAGCTGCCCGGAAGTACCGGCTTCAGGATGTTTTCCATGACGCCTTCACGGAGGTCCGAGAGCGATATGTCTGGATCGTGCTGGGTCGAGAGTACGATCGCGTCTATGCCGACCGGCTTGCCGTCGCGGTAACGGAGCGTGACTTGGCTCTTGGCGTCGGGGCGTAACCACGGCAAGGTGCCGGCGCGGCGCATCTGCGACTGCTGCTGCACCAGTCGGTGTGCATACGTGATCGGAGCCGGCATCAACACTTCGGTCTCGTTGTTTGCATAGCCGAACATCAGCCCCTGGTCGCCCGCGCCCTGTTCCTCCGGCGCCGAGCGATCGACACCTTGTGCGATGTCCGGAGATTGCTTGCCGATGCCGTTCAGGACCGCACAGGTCTCGGCATCGAAGCCGACGTCCGAGCTCGTGTAGCCGATGTCCCGGACGGTGTCGCGGACGAGGTCTTCGAGGTCCACATAGGCGGACGTCGTTATCTCTCCGGCGACGATGACCAGGCCGGTCTTGACCAGCGTCTCACAGGCAACCCGGGCAGCCGGGTCCTTCGCGAGAATCGCGTCGAGGACGGCGTCCGATATCTGATCGGCCATCTTGTCGGGGTGGCCTTCGGAGACCGATTCGGAAGTGAAGATGTAGTCCGCTGCCATGTCGTGCCAATCACCTGTGCGTTGAGGTCGGAATTGTACAGATAAACAAATAAACATTTCCTTATATCTTGCAATCTCGCCTTGCAACTTCAGAACCAGAGAGCGCTTCTCTCATGTGCATGCCGATCCCCTGCTTCCTGCGGCAAGGTCACGGACGTGACCCTCGCTATACTGCCGGCCCCTCATCGCGCGCATTTACTGCATGAACTTGCTATCCGATCACCCCATCGCCGTTCGCTGGCCGCCTGCACATCCGGAGCGCCTGCAGTTGTATTCATTCCCGACCCCGAATGGCGTCAAGGTCTCGATTGCGCTCGAAGAGCTCGAACTGCCGTACGAGGCGCATCTCGTGACGCTGTCCGACGACGATGTGAAATCAGACGCTTTTCTGTCACTGAACCCGAACGGCAAGATTCCGGCAATCATCGATCCGAGCGGCCCGGAAGGTGCGCCGTTGTCACTGTTCGAATCCGGCGCCATCCTGATCTACTTGGCAGAGAAAGCCGGCGCCCTGATGCCGCGCGACGACGCCCATCGCTTTCAGACGATGCAATGGGTGATGTTCCAGATGGGCGGCATCGGTCCGATGTTCGGCCAGTTCGGCTACTTTTCAAAATTCGCGGGCAAGGCGGTCAACGATCCTCTTCCAAGAGAGCGCTACCGAAGTGAATCGGTACGTCTGTTACGGGTTCTGGAGCGACGCCTCGATGGCCGGAACTATCTGATGGGCGATGACTACACGATCGCCGATATCGCAACCTTCCCCTGGGTGCGCGCTGCCAGGCTCTTCTACGATGCCGAGGAAGCGTTCGAGATGGAAGGTGTGCCACGGGTCATGGCCTGGCTTGAGCGTTGCCTCGAGAGGCCTGCCGTGCAGCGCGGCCTGAACATGCCACCGCGCGAATCATGAACGACACGCGATCTGTCATCGTCACCGGTTCGACCAGCGGTATCGGGCTTGCGATTGCCGAAGGATTTGCCGCGGCCGGCATGAACGTCATGCTCAATGGCATCGAGGCAGCTGCCGATGTCGAGGGTACGCGGGAACGGCTCGAGGAACCGGGCGCGAGTGTGCTGTACAGCCCGGCCGACATGTCGAAGCCTGAGGAGATTCGCGACATGGTCGGCTTCGCCGAGAAATCGTTCGGCGGCGTCGACATTGTCGTCAACAACGCTGGCATCCAGTTTGTAGCACCCGTGGACGAATTCCCGGAAGCGAAGTGGGACGCGATCATGGCCATAAACCTTTCGTCGTCCTTCCATGTGGCGAAGGCCGTTCTCCCGGGCATGAAAGCACGTGGCTGGGGGCGCATCATCAACATGGCATCCGCGCACGGTCTGGTGGCCTCTGCCTACAAGTCAGCGTACGTCGCTGCCAAGCACGGGCTGATAGGACTGACCAAGACACTAGCGCTCGAAGTCGCCGAGCAGGGCATCACGGTCAACGCGATCTGTCCGGGCTATGTGCTGACACCCCTGGTTGCAAAGCAGATTCCGGATACCGCCCGGGCACGTGGCATTACCGAGGAGGAAGTGAAGCGGGATGTATTACTGGCGGCGCAACCCACCCGGAAGTTCGTGACCACGGAGGAAATTTCCGCACTTGCCTTGTTCTTGTGCTCTGACGCAGCAGCCTCGATGACCGGCACTGCGTTGCCGATCGACGGCGGCTGGGTTGCTCAATGAGTAGGCCGCGACTTGCGCCGCGCAGAATCAACCTTGCACTACAGGGAGGCGGATCGCACGGCGCCTTGACCTGGGGCGTGATCGATACGTTTCTCGCGGACGAGCGCATCGAGATCGCGGCCATCTCGGGAACATCGGCCGGCGCGATGAATGCCGTGGTAACCGCCGACGGCCTTGTGCGTGGTGGGCGAGTGGCGGCACGCGAAAAGCTCGAAAGCTTCTGGCGGGCCGTGTCCGATGCCGCTCGGACGAGCCCCTTGCAGCGCTCACCGCTTGATCTGTTGCTCGGACGCTGGAGTCTGAACCACTCGCCGGGATACCTCTTCTTCGACACGTTCACGCGCTTTCTCGCACCGGCGCAGTTCAATCCGCTCAGCTTCAATCCTCTGCGCGACATCCTTGTCGAACACGTGAACTTCGACAATGTCTGCCATTGCGAAGCCATGCAGGTATTCGTTGCCGCCACCAACATAGAGACGGGCACGGTCAAGATTTTCGACTGCGATTCGCTCGATGCCGACCGCGTGATGGCGTCGGCCTGCCTGCCACTGATCTTCGAGGCTGTCGTCATCGATGGCGTGCCGTACTGGGATGGCGGGTATTCGGGCAATCCGCCTCTCTTTCCGTTCTACAAGAACACTGACTGTGCAGACATCGCGATCATCCAGATCAACCCGATCATTCGACCGGGCATTCCTGCGACTGCATCTGAAATAAGCAACCGACTCAACGAGATCACCTTCAACAACAGCCTGCTCAAGGAATTGCGCTCGATCCATTTCGTCAAGCGCCTGCTCGCGGAAGGTTCTCTCGACCCGACCCAGTACCGGGATATTCATATGCACATCATCGAGTGTCAGGAGGAACTCAACCCGCTGGGCGCCTCCTCGAAACTCAACGCCGAATGGAAGTTCCTGATCCATCTGCGCGACATCGGCAAGCGCACCGCAGAGGCGTGGCTCGATCGGCACATCGACGAGGTCGGCGTCTCGTCGACGGTTGATCTGGCCGCAATGTTCGAAGGTATCGAGCACTACGGTTGAGCTGCAGAACCGCTCAATCGTGTAAACACTGAGGAGATCGAGCAAGAGCTCTGTACAAAACGGACTGCGGGCCGACAATGCTGCGATTGTTGGAATCATCATGCGTCTCAAATACCAGCTGTTCCTGATTCTGATCCTGACCTCCGCCCTGTTGATAGCCCTGATGGCGTTGATCGGCAGTCGGAGCTTCGACCGAGGCTTCATCGGCTACATCAATGACACGGAACGGCAGCAACTGCTCCCGCTGGTCGATGCCCTTGCCGCTGGCTATGAGCGCGAGGGCAACTGGGACTGGATCACGGACAATCGGCGCGCTTGGAAAGACCTTCTTGACACTCATCTCGGGCAAGGGCGCTCATCGCGCCCGAGCCGGGAGAGAGATCGCCGCCCGGGCGATCGAGTTGACGAGCGGGTTCACGGAGCAGATGGTCGCGTATCGACCCTGACGCTGGACCCGCGATTGCTCCTCGCCGACGCTGAAAGAGACATACTGATCGGCCGTCGTGAGGACAACCGGCGGGTTCTCTGGCAACCGGTGGAGGTGGACGCAAAACCGGTCGGCTATCTCGGCCATCGGCAGCGCGATACCTTGCCGGGCCAACTCGATCAGGCATTTGCCGCCCAGCAGCGGAACAATCTCATCTACGCCTCACTCGCGATGGTGCTCCTCTCCGGCCTGCTCGCCATCGGGCTGGCCGGGCGTCTGGTGCGCCCCCTCCTGAAGGTCAACGACGCGGTGTCGCGCATTCGTCGCGGGCAATATGACTATCGCGTGCCCAACCAGCGGAAGGACGAGATCGGCAAGCTCTCGGAGAGCATCAATGCACTGGCCGAAACGCTCGAGAAAAACCTTGATGCCCGCCGTCAATGGCTCGCCGAGATCTCGCATGAATTGCGTACACCGATCGCGATACTGCAAGGCGAGCTCGAGGCCATGCAGGACGGCGTGCGCCGGATCGACGAGGAAGCCATCGTGTCATTGCATGTCGAGACGCTGCGCCTGGCCCGTCTGATCAACGATCTGCACGATCTGACGCTGTCGGATGTCGGTGCGCTCGACTACCGCTTCGAGCAGCTCGATCTTGGCGAGGTGCTGTCGGAACGTCTGGCCACGGCGCGCAGCAGCCAGGACGCAGAATCGCTATCGATCCATCTGAACTCGGACAACGGTGCATTGGCAATGGAAGGTGACGCCCAGCGGCTTGGTCAGCTGGTCGACAATCTCCTGCAGAATTCAGTGCGTTATACCGACGCGGGGGGCGAGGTACACATCGTTTTATCCCGCACGGGAAAGCGTGCATCCATCGACTGGTCGGACTCCTCACCGGGAGTCGACGACGAACAGCTCTCCCGCCTGTTCGAGCCCTTGTATCGCGCCGACTCGTCACGCAACCGCAGCAACGGCGGCGCGGGCCTGGGTCTGGCTATCGTGCAGCGTATCGTCGAGGCCCACCGCGGCACGATCGCCGCAAGCCGTTCCAGCCTCGGCGGCCTTGCCTTGCACATCGAATTTCCACTTGCTCCGGATGATTCAGCATGAGAATCGCTATCGTCGAAGACGAGACCAAGCTGGCCGAGCTAGTCGACGACTATCTCTCCCGCGAAGGCTATGACACCGTGCGCTTCGCCGACGGCGCGGATGCGCTTGTCAGCTTGCTTTCCGATGAGCCGGATCTTGTCCTGCTCGATCTGATGTTGCCAGGGCTCGACGGCATGAGTCTTTGTCGGGAATTGCGAAAAACGTCCTCAGTGCCGGTCATCATGCTGACGGCACGGGTGGAGGAGATTGACCGACTGCTCGGCCTCGAAGTCGGTGCCGACGACTACATCTGCAAGCCCTTCAGCCCTCGGGAAGTCGTCGCCCGCGTCAAGGCCGTATTACGTCGCACGGCAAGTCGTGAAGAGGCGATGGCAGACGAGCGCTTTCGGCTGCACCCCGATACGGCAAGTGTCTCCGTTGACGGACAAGAGATATCGCTGACACTGGTCGAACTGGAACTGTTGAAGGCACTGTGCGAACGGCCGGGGCATATCTTCAGTCGCCCACAGCTGATGCGGCGCATCTACCCGGACAACCGCATTGTCAGTGACCGGACCATTGACAGCCACGTCAAGAAGCTTCGCCAGAAACTACGCTCGATCAGCGACGATGCCGAACATGTGCAGTCGGTATACGGCATCGGCTACAAGTTCGAGGTTCCCGAGCGGGAAGACAGCATGCCGTAGCAGAGTGGTACGTCACCGTCAGGCCGACGTACCGCCAGTCCGGCGCTTGCACGAATCTTCCACTTTTCGTGCACGGCAGTTGCACGCTCGATGCCGATCATACGTCTGCCCACGGAGCAAACGCCGCGATCGCGGTGGCCGTGGATTCTTCATTCAACAGACGGAACATCGACATGAAAACCATACGACGAAAAGCATTTCCCCTGACTGCAGCCGCCATGGCTGTCCTCCTTGCAGCCAGCACGCTGAGCGCCAGCGCAACAGCAGCTGGGCCGGTTGACCTCACTGACGTCGACGGCGATGGCGTGATTTCCGCCGAGGAAGTTCGCGCAGCAAGGACTGCGCAACGCGCTGCCATGATCGAACAGTTCGACACCAACGGCGACGGGGAGCTTTCACACGCCGAACGCGGTGCGGCACGCGATGCTCGCGACGCCGAACGGCTCGGGCTGTTTGACGCCGACGGCGACGGCGAGCTTTCCGAAACCGAACGGGAAGCTGCTCGCGACGCGCGACGCGCCACTCTGCAAGCACAGCTGGATGTGGATGGCGATGGCGAGGTTACCGAGGCGGAGAGCGCGGGCATCGATGAGGCTCGCGAAGATCGCGGTGGACGCGGTGGACGCGGCGATCACAAGGGAGATCGCAAAGGCCGTGGCAAGGGCGACCGTAGCGCCATGAGCGACGATGGCGACGGAGACCGCAGCCAGGGCGATTCCACCCAAGACGACACAACTACGGGCGACGCGGGAAGCGACAGTGGCAGCAGCGCAAGCGGTTCGGAAAGTCGCGGCGATCGTGGCGATCGCAGTGAGCGTGGTGAGCGTCGCGGTGGTAATCGCAGCTAAAGCTGACGTTATCTGCGGGCGGTGAGCAGGGACTGCTCTCTTGCCCGCGCTTCCTGTGTCCTGTGTCCTGTGTCCTCTTTCATCACTCGGTCGCTCGTTATTCTCGTTCCGGTGCTCTTTCTTCTTTCTTCTTTCTTCTTTCTTCTTTCTTCTTTCTTCATCTTCACCTCTTTCCTCCTTCCACTTCTCTTGCTGCAGAGACCGTGCGTCATGATCAACAAACGAACTCCCGCAACGACAGCGACGGCCTTGTGTCTTGGCCTGGGCGTGGCACTCGGCATTGCCAGCTGTAGTGACAACGATAACGATGGCAACTCGATCTCAGGCAACGACACAAGTACGCCGACCGGCTCGACATCCGATACCGACACCGCAATCAGCTCGACGGCCGGTGTGGTCTGCGATTACGTCTACAACGCGTACAACGCCTCCGCTTCAATCGAGGCGATGAGCGAGTCCTCCTGGACATGCTCGGACGCGGCTCGCGAATTGACGGCCAATGGCATACCCGACCATGCCGTCGGTACCTATCCGAGCCAGGCCAATCCCAACACGATTACCGAGCAGTCGGTTTCGATCTCCTACACGCTCGCGCCGGTGGCGACCGATACGTCAACCGTGCTCGGCGGCCCACGCGGGGCGGTACGGTATGTACTCAACGGCATCAAGATGGACCCGTCCACCGGCGGCTCCTGCAACGACTCCGGCGACACTTGCAGCGGGGGCGACCCGAGTCTCGGCTGGAATTTCGAAGCGCTTGGTCAGACGAGCTTCGACTTCGGAGCGGACATGACCAACGCACATGTGCAGCCCTCAGGGGTGTATCACTACCACGGCATACCCGAAGGCTTCATCGACAGCATCGGTGGTGATGCATCGAGCATGACACTGATTGGCTGGGCGGCAGACGGCTTCCCGATATACGCGCGCTACGGGCACATGATTCCCGATGATGCAAGTTCGGCCCTCGAGATTGTCGAAGGCAGCTACCAGGTGGTCGACGCGATCAGTGACTCGCGACCCTCGACGGAGATGTATCCCCAGGGCACCTTCGCACAGGACTGGGTATACGTCGAAGGCTCGGGAGATCTTGACGAATGCAACGGCCGCGTTGGCGTCACACCGGAATTTCCCGGCGGGATCTACCACTACTTCGCCACCGATTCCTACCCCTACATGCAGCGTTGTGTGAAGGGAAGCGCCGACGCGGGCGGACCTGCTGGTCCGGGACCCGCAGGCCCACCAGAGGGATCAGCGGCGGCGGGCGCGACTAGTGCGCCCGAAGCCCAGAGTGAGCCTGCCGAATTCCCTTCAGCAGAAACGGACACGTCGACCCGTAGCCGGGGTGCGATTACCTTGTAGCCGGGATGATCCACGGAATACCACAACCATGAATACCTCCACGAACAGGTCCTTGACCAAGGACCATGAACAGGCCCATGAACAGGTCGCTGCAACGACTGTACGGACAGACAGCTCGCGAGCAGGCAACTCGCACAGTTTTCATGGCCGTGCTCCTGGTGGCGGTAATTTCCGCCGCGCACGCTCACCTCATGGTTGGTCAGCGCGGCACGTTGAACTTCGTCGGCAGCGGTGCGTTCATAGTGCTCTCTGTGCCGGTTTCGAGTTTCGAAGGCGTCGATAACAACGCTGATGGGCTGATGTCGAATGTCGAGTTCAATGAGCATAGCAAGGGCATCACCGCCACCGTCGTCGAGCGGGTCAGATTGCTGGACGAGAACGGCGCGCGCCCACTTCAAGGCATCATGCTGGTGCCTTCGATACCCGACCACGATCCACTTGGCTCAGCCAAGCACTTGGTGGTGATGGGGCGCTTCGCCCTACCGGAAGTGCCGGAGGCGCTCGTCTTCGGGACCGACCTCTTCTGCCCGACCGAGGCAGAACAGGTGTTCGAAATCACCGTGACGCGCAGGCCACCGATCAGGTACACACCCTGAAGCTTACACCTGTTGAGCCTGGTGGGAAGCTGTTTCCTTCATCCCTTTCGGCTTTCGCCACATCCGTTGCAAACAGTGTCCGACACACCCTTGCAGAGCTCGATCATCTCCTGATTCTGCTGCTGGTGACGGTCGGTGGATGGTGCACGACACGCCTTTGGCGAACACGATGGCGGGTGCCTGCCAGATCATTGACCAGACAGGCACCGCTCGCATCGAATGACAAGCGGTACTGAAACCCGTCCCGAGAACAACTGAAAACGGTGCAGAGGACCGATGACTGTTATCAGCAGGTGTTAGTCAGAACGGTTATACCTATTAAAAGTGCAAACAAATTGTAACTATTTGATTATCATAGTATAACTATATTTTTCTATAATTGCTGTAAATAGATATCCGATTTTCACCATATTCTCTATCTGTAATGGGGAAGTGTAAAGATCTGTACCACATACGCCTACGACAGCTTTAAGCTGCAAGCGACATTTCACAACCGGAGCGGCAGCGCAGGAATTGAGACGCCATATTGTCGGCTGTAACGCGAGCTTAGGTTTCAGGACTTAGGTGCGTTGTCTTCGACAGGTGACATCTTCAGACCAGCCCTCTGCACTGAAGATTCGAATACTTCTCGATCAACAACTTTACAAATAGGATCATTCCCCTCAACCACACCTTGTTCACAAGCAACTGACAGATTATCAGGAAGTTTTAATGACAGGATCGTACCGCAAAATATCCCACATGTTGAAAGCAGCAGGTCAAACACAATATCAATAGTTTCGTGTAATGACTGGTCTTGATTCCACATGGGAACAGAGTATGAGTCTGCATTTTCATCGTAGGATATTCTAAACATACCAGGGTCCCCACCTCCCTTAATACCGTGGTTTAACCTATCTCGCATTTCAATAATATCGTTAATCCATGTTTGCGATCCAAAAATACCTTCGTAGAAATTTTTTGTTCTTCCTCTATATTCTCGTGGGAGATTGCTGAACGCCCTGCGTACTTTTTCACCACGATCTCCAAATGTAGCAAGACTCCAGCGATTGTATCCAAATATTATTGACGGAAATTTAACGAGATGATCGAGTGTACTTTTTATTTGAACAAGATAAACATCCATCCAACCCATCAAGTCTGTGGATTGCAACGAGTAATGAGAAACTCCTTTTCGTGATTCAGAATTTTTTACTTCTTCCTTTGCCTTCTCTAGACACTCATCGTAGCTATTCTTGATATTCCATAAGCTTGACAGCTTCATGCTGAGCATTATCAGCGCATCAAACACTTCCTCTATTTTCTTTTTACTCAAATCAGTTCGCTGAGCTACGAAGAAGGTTCCATTTAGAAATTGACTACTTATTTTTCCACCGCTTGGAACAACAAAAGCAGTTACTAATGAAAACCGAGAAGCATCATCAGTTGTATTCGTGTCAATAGTATCTTCAGGCATAAATTCGAATGGATTCGTGAGAGCGCACAAATTATATATATTCGATCTCGTTGGACAAAGATCGAGTGCAACCAAACAAAGTATCAACCAGCATTGGCGGCTGATGCAATGGTTCCCTACCAGCTGCCAATGACAGGTTAAATTTCACTGTCACGTTATAGCTGCAATTCACAAGCATACAGTTTTTATAGTTGCAATATGCATAGCGGGGCTCTAGCCCCGTCTTTCTAGCAAACTCGCCTTTACATTCTTACTCAGATTTTCTTCTAGCTTACGCTTTCCAGCAATTGAGTTGTCGTAGAATATTGCACGGAACGCTGAGACGTCGAACGGGAGCTTTGTTTCCCGTTCTGCAAGAAGAATTGTCGGCTTATTCAATGCGTGGGCATATCCGACTTCGTAAAAAACGTTTGGGTTAGCTGGAGAAATATCGGCTATTACAATCTTGGACTCACGAATGGCGCGACTGATATCAGCAATTATTAAACCGGGGCCAGCTTCTTCATCAATGCGCAACACGTCAAGCCCCTCAGCTTCGCAAACACTACGTATCACTTCGGAATATACTTCGTCGTAAGGTGAAGAAAACTGCATTACTACGAATGCCTTTGGCTTAGAATTTCTTACTTTGAAATTTTGTATTTCGATATCGCTTTTACTCATGCAGAATAAGCCTACTTGAGAGCGAGGTAAATATATCGGTATTTCTGCTGAATGAACTTCAACGCCGTCTATTGAAAGGTTGACAGTCGATCCTTTAACTCCTACCACTATGTGATAACTTCGATCAGCCTCAAGTTGTTTTGAATCTCCCCCGCCTCCATAATGCTGCCATTTGCCGATCCAGCTTCGAACGCCAAACAGCTGTTCATTGGAAATTCCTGCTTGAAATGTTTGTTGGCGTACATTGTCATAGAAGAAGATAATATCGCAGGATGAGCTTGCGTCTACGGCTATGAATTTTATGTCTGCAGAGATCGTCCCTCCGTTGAATTCCATATCGGAGATGAGATTTCCAGTTGCACTGACAGGTGTGCCTTGGTGATCAATCTCCTCTCCAATGAACCGTACGTTTCCGCCTTCTTGCCGCATTCGGCCAGTAATGGGCATCCAATTCATAGCATCGCCTTGTTGTGTTCTTCGATAAAATCCTGGTATACCACACTAAGCGTCTATTCGACCATAATGGCACGACAGGTCAAATTCTTGGCAACTATAACAATTGCTGGAACGACTCACTGATATCGAATAAGCGCAACTCCTCCCAACCGCAAACAGTATAACTCGTTGCACTATTCGATTTCTGAACTCCCTCAATAGCATCTGTATTGTTCGAGCAGACTGGCCAAATCCAGCATTGCATGTAGACAAAATAACTATTCCTTAGTTTGACCACGTTGCGACTTCAAAAGAGGCTCATTCAGAACCGCTGACGTTATGCCTTTCTTCTGGGCGTTTGCCGTCCAACGTATAAACATCTCCCTGTACTCATTAAGCTCCGCACTCAATTTTACGTTTTCAACCGTCAGCCTATCTACCGCATCAGTCAACGTATTAACTCGGCTATTACTGGACACTGGCCTACCAGCTGATTTTGCAAGGGATGCTTTACGTAACACAAAAGCATCAGCAATCTGATTGTGATTGGCAAGCGCTTGGCGAGTGTACTCGATCGAGGTACTAGCCTTGATTGCGGCAATTAGTGCATTCCAAGTAAGCTTGCCAGACCAGTCATCAAGTATTTGGATGATAACTGTCGTTATTTCTTCATCGATGGCGCGGGCCCGACGTTTGACCATGCTATGCCTCCGCCTCTAGTGCTTTGACTTTCTTGGCTGGTAGACTTATCTGCTGATCAATATCATCGTATGCCTGTCGTAGCCTAGAAGCCGATTCCACCTTACTCAATCGAACAGCAGCTCCCGGTGCTACCGTAGGACACGCCAAAGCCGCTAGCCACTGGTCACATCGTTCTATAGTCCGGCGTTGATGCTCGACCCACCGGGATGCTCCGTAGGTATCGCTATCCTCTGCTGATTCTGCTTGCGCCAATAGTGTTTTGGTCTGATCACGAGTACGTCGAATATTTTCCGTTCTTACGTGATCACCTTTTATACAAACCAACTCGTTGCAGTTGAGGCAATCAAGATGCTTATCGCAGGGCGACATTGCGTAATCATGTGTACACAAACCATAATCGGTAACGTGTATTGATCCAGTGATAAGTTGCCCAACATCATCACGACGTGCTATGACTTTAGGCTCAAGCTTTACCAAACTACCGCCTAACAAGTCAGAACCGGCTGACTCAACCAGATCTTCAATATTTGAATAAACTCTACCCGGTGTACTGTGATCGTAAGCGCTGTTTTGACCAGTATCAGCTCGACCTGACCACATCGCGATATCAATCTGTGAAGCACCATTCGACTGAGCGAGAGTATTGAGATAGTGCCGAACCTGATGACTGGTGATCCTGACTGGCGATCCATCATCATCCACAAGTGAGAACTTATCGAAGACTGTCTCTGAAGCACCACCGCTCGTCCCTATCCGCCCCGCTATCTGACCACTCGAAAGATAACCCACAAGACAACGCCAGGTTCGTCGTTTTGCGTTCATCTCATGGGGACGAATCGAATAAAAAGCATCGCTGTATTTGAGGCGTTTCGACACGCATGGAAAGCCGGCTGGCAGTTTGCTCAAGACAACTGATTCGAAATTAGCGAATGAGTACCTTCCATCGGTCCGTATTAATCCCTCTCTAGCGCACCATGAGAAAATCTGTCTCGAATCGTCTTTCTCTCCATAGAGAATCATCGATATGTCATCTGCACTCAGATGTGAAGAAGAACGTAGATGTTCAACATCTGAGCAGAGGTAGATCTTGTCAGGATTTTTTTCGTACCATAAGGCAATGCTCCTCGCCTCTGCAGACACTTGAGTCAACTTTTCTATTGCCTGCTTTGCCACATCAACCATGGTTGGCAATATCCATTTGATGCTGTTGTCGAAGCCTTTTGAACCGGGCCATCTGAGTCCGTATTGCGGCTCACCTGATTGACTCCTGCTATCGACTTCGCAGCCTACCTGCAACCTTACCGTCTCGTTGATTCTTTGAGGTGCGCAATGAAGAAGCGCAAGCGTAGAGCCTATGTAGAGCTCCGCTGGGTCCTGTGCGTTCACAAACACGTGAGCCATCGCCTCTATGGCAGCGGCGGAAGGCATCTTCTTCTGCCTGGCTGCTTCTGCATCAGAGCCAACACGTGCATTGTTTTCCCGTGCTTTTTTTATTGGCTTGACCCACTTGGCTCTCATGTCGACAAGCTCGGATTCCATCAGAAAGTTTGAGAGTAACTCTATCTGCCCTGCGACCTTAGGAGCTAACGTCTTTGAAAAGTGCTCTATCGCCAGACTACACGCACGGTTCAGCACCATTGGGTTAATGGCAGTCACCCGCCCATCGAGCCCTGCCTCAATAAGCACCGCATCTACCAACCTCAATGCGGCAAGGCGCTGCCCTACGATCTTAGTTGGACGCAAACCATGCATGTAGCGAAAGTAGGCTTTGGCAAAATCGAGATACCGCGGTGACATTGCAGGCTGTGATTGTGACTTCTTTGCTGCTTCGAAGGAAGAGAATACCGCTCGTACTTTCAGATTACGGCCAGAGAGCTTGATGTGTTCACTAAGATCCCAGACGTTTTTATCGAATGGAAGATCGGCACCGAATACGGTTAGATCCTCTCGGCATTGCTTGATAAACAGTGCGAGGTTTTTCTCGGTATTAAGCTCTGATCGAGGAGTGAAATGGATAATATCAGCCATGTTGCAGACCCCTCACACATGGCTTTGCACCGTTCATTCGATCGCACTCATCGACAACAGCCTGTATCGCAATAATCGTTCTGTCATTGATTGCAGCGATGCGCGGCCCAGATGTTTGCATCAGCCGCTCCCGATCAGACAAAAGATGATCCAGCAAAGTCTGGTGAGGCGCATCTGACCATGCCTCAAAGTTGTGGCACGTATAGCAAGCAATAGGCGCATGAAATCGGCAGTCACTGTGGGAACCGCAACTACCAACACCTTGCCCAGCGTTAGCGTAATCAACGATATCACTGCGCGGATCTCCTGCCCGCGTGGCATCATCTTTGTTATGTAGAACCCGCCCCATGAACGCTCCAGAAATTGGCGCTAGCTCTTTCACGAGTTGCTTGTCCAGACGCTCGGCTATCTCGGGAATGACACCGACGTAGCATTTAACATTCTGGGTATCGGTATGCCCGAGGATCTCTGCAATTACCAGCTCTCCGTAACCTTCTTGCGCAGCGCGTGTTCCGATGGTGTCGCGGAATCTGCCTATCGCTATATGAATAGGCTTTTCCGTTCTCAGGCTTAGTGGCGCTATTTTTTTCAACCCACTAACCACAAAATATTGCATGTCATGCCGATCAGAGTGTCTCTGATAAGTATCACTTGCCTGCAATGACTTTGTCGTCTTGGTTGGCTGCGGAAACAAGGGGGCATCTGCACCAAGATCTGCTAAAGCCGACGACACCCCCTGCGCATATATCCACAACAGTTTACCAATCTCATTTGGCAGTGGTCGAGTAATAAAACTATCGCGTGTATCAAGACCTCGTTGTTTAGATCTCGGGAAATCAATCTCGTAGATGTTTGTTGACTCATCGTCAGCCTTCCTGAGATCCTTCACCTTCAAGGCACAGTACTGGCCGACTCTCTGACCTGTTACGGCAATTAGCCACGTTAGCAGGAATAGCTTTTCTCCGATTTGTCTTTGTGCATAGGCCTTGTTAACTGCACCCATCAGATCCTGCAGTTCAACGTCGCTCAATGGACCTTTGACCGGATCAAGAGTAATCACTGCCTCGCCCTTCACATTCCCCTTCTTCCGGCGGCTCTTGAGAAATATGGGTACATCAGCAGCCACACCGTCCACGCCGAGCTCAAACCACCGTTTGAGGAGCGACGATAACTGCGCTTCAAGCCCCAACGCGTCGTCCGTTCCTGCTTCACCAATGTAATTGATGACATGCACGACTTCAATGCGGTCGATTGTTTGTTTCTTTTTGGCAACCACATCTGCCAACCTGCGAAAGTAATAGAACATGTTCGCGGCGTATTCGCTTGAATTAATCTGAAGAAAGTTAATCAACACTTTCTTCAAACTGCCAACAAGCGGCAAGACTTCTACGGGCAACGTGTTGAAATCTATGTAGACGGTTCTAACACCATCCTGGAACTTCCAATAGTCACCCTGCACAGAGATCTGGCCTCCACTACGCAGTGTGATTGACTCAGGTAAATCAGAAGCCGCCTGCCGGACTTCATCGACGCTTATCATTTTGCTGCCTCGAATAGCTGGCTCTGAATATCAATGAGGGCATTTTGCGCCTGTTGCTCAACATATCGAACCGTGTAGTTCTCGGCGGAACGTGATTGATCAGACCATCCCATGATGTAGTTCCGAACCTTCTTCTCTTGCTCCGGTGTAAGCACACCTTCCACTAACTCCGAGAAACGGTTGTTCCAAGTGTGCCGCAGGATATGTGCAGAAAGCTGAGGTAAGTCCGGTAGGTGACTCCTTAGCGTTGCAAAAACCAGGTCCACTGAGTTGATCGACAATGGACTACCGTTCTGACTGACAATCAGGTAGGGGTGTTTTCTTGCTTTAGGGATCTGTGCACGCAGTGGAAGGTACTGCTTAATCAAACTCATCAGGTCCGAACCTAAACGAAGTTCTCGGTCGTAGGTTTTTGTCGCTGGTTGGATTCTGCGTGGATCTTCAGGATCGTCTGCACGTCTGGCTATGAACAGCTTGCTCTCTGGCAGATTGATGTCACCAACCTTTAGTCCCAGCAACTCCCCTTTGCGCATACCAGTGCCCAGAAGAAGGCGAATGATAAAGTCATTGCGGTGCTGCAGGAAACTCATGCTCCAGGGGTTTGACGTTGTGTCTGGCTTAATCAGCTCAAGTAGCGCGTGTCGGCTTGCATCATCCAACGCCCTCTTGCGTGCTGCTGAGCTTCGTTGCCTGGCCACAGGAGACCGTGCAGACAAAGCCTTGATTGCCTTTTGAGCGACCGAATTAAACACCTCACGATCCTCAGGCAACTTCTGGAGATACGCGTACTCGGAGAACCACGAAAGATATTGAGCAATGTATTTCAATCGTATAAGGGCCGTACTACTGTCAACAGAATCCAGTGAAGTTCGTTCCTTCGCTTGCCGCCGAATGCGAGCGTCAGCTAATTGAGTGGGTTGTTTACTCGAAGATCTATGGTGTATTGAATCAAGATCGGCCTTACGCATTCTGCACTGCTCAACAACTGCTTCGACCTCACCGAGAGTGAGCAGCTCATTAGCCTTTGCACGTTCAATCAGGTCAACGCCATTGGCTGACAGGATCTGATAAAGAAGCTGTACCGAACGTAGAGCCTGAGAAATGGTGTTCACGGCACGACCACGGGAACGCATGGTCAGGGCATAGGCAGTAGGTTCAAATAACCCTAAGCCGCTCTCTGCATTACACAGCAGAGGCATTCGTTCACCTGACTTCATGACGACGATTACAACAACATACTGAGGCATTGTTGACACTTTCTATGACTGTGCAATAACTCTATAGAGCAAACAGTTTACTAGAAAATGTCAAACAATGCTAACTTATTATTATTCAGACACTTACAACCACATATTTACAAAAACTAACTTACTGGGGATTAGAACGGCACG